>Ga0315914_1006622_pt1 | contig 16338 bp, 9 predicted proteins | sample MpolenodulesMG_FD_203920 | JGI IMG/M metagenome (GOLD analysis project Ga0315914, IMG submission 203920) | Medicago polymorpha root nodule microbial communities from Los Angeles, California, United States - elongated nodules | ecosystem: Host-associated > Plants > Roots > Nodule | place: USA... | reverse complement strand
GTTTTTCACAAAATATTTCAAATGGCTCATTTTCAAATTCTCCTCCATGATCACTTCTGACTTTTAAAATTTTCAGCTCTTTTTCAGATTGGATTTGAATGCAGAATTTGCTAAACACGTTATATGAGTCATCTTTAGATTTAAGAAACTTAACCCAACTCCATCTACTGTAATCATTAACTATAACCAATCCATACTTACTCCCATATATGGATGCAGTGCTAACTGGTCCAAATAAATCAATGTGGAGTAGTTCCAAGGGTCTGGAGGTAGAAACAATGTCTGTTGATTTGAAAGAAGTCTTAACAATTTTTCCCTTCTGACATGCACCACAAAGTGCATATGAATGATAGTCAATGTCTGGTAAGCCTCTGACAAGTTGTAACTTACTAAGTTTAGAAATTAATCTCCAGTTAGCATGTCCCAACCTTCTGTGCCACAGTCAGTTCTGAAAATTTTATCTTGTAAACATTGTTTCTTCTCTTTCCTTTGAAGACTATGAATTGATCATGTGTGTTGATTATTGTGCAGTTGTTCTTAACAAACAAAACATCATAACCATTATCACATAATTGACTAACGCTCAGTAGGTTATGTTTGAGTCCATCTACCAACGACACATTATTGATTGAGACAAGTTTGTGTCATAGTAGACAAGTCTTACGTACAATAGTAAAATTAAATACGGTTCAAGAAATAATTGAATAAAGACTTTAAATTAATTAAGATATCCAACAAACAAAATAGAGCTTCATCTTAGAACCCTAGCCTGAAAATATTTAGTTACTCATTGTAACTAAAGACAAATTACAAAAGAAATAAAACATACCCTGGAGACTTGGAGTGAGGAGAGAAACTCCTCCCTTGAAGTTCCTAGTGCTTGCCTTCCTCTTTGAATCGCTTCGTTCTGAATGAGAAATTAGGAATGAGAGGAGTGATATTTATAGAGAGAGTTTCCACATAAAGTTGGGCTTAAAAACCTGACTTTTCCACATAAAAGTAGCAAAAAGCAATCATGGCCCGCATTTCCCATGCCCGGGGCGCATGGATGGGCACCCAAGTGTATTTTTGCCACACTTGGGGCGCCTGGCTCATACTCGAGGCGCCCAAGTGCAATTTTCTGCACACTTGGGAAGCTTAGCCCATACTTGGGGCACATGGTCCATGCTTCGGGCGCCCCAGTTTATTTTATTGCGCGTAAATGTCTGTTTCTTCGTCTTTTAGGGTTTTTGCTTCCATATAAGATGTCTTGGGGCTTTGGAATAGAATTCATTTCTTTGTAATGTCTTCCAAGGCCTCTTGAATCTTCATTCATGATCTTCTCAAAGTCTTCACAAGTTTTCAGATGTTTTGGTTTGCCGATTTGCATGATTTTTTCGCAAATTACATCAAAACACCCTATAATTTCTATGTTTCAGAAAAGTAGAATTACATGACTCAAATATAGAAAACATTATAAATGTCGCGAAATTATAAGCAATTGCTCTAATACTCTTCTATTCTGGATGAAAAACCTTCTGAAAATGACTGAAAAACATGCTAAGAATAACATAAGATGACATGTCATCACAACGCCAAACTTAAATTGCTGTTTGTCCTCAGGTAACGAAAGAAAACAACTTTTATTCTTTGCATTTTTTTCAGGAAAAACATACATTTTAGAAGCGGTTGCTCAGATCATCATCTCGACCCATTTACAGACTTGACTTACTACTTTCTATCCAAGCGGGACAGGCTAAGAAAAGATAGCACATACTGCCAACCACACTCTTTTTCAGGATATACATATGTATCTCCTAAATTCATTAGGGCATGTCACAACATTAGCTCACTCCAGTCGTTACATGAATGTACTTTACTGTAAATTTGAAACAATTTTAAACACTCAGCCAAGATCATACTATATACACAGTGAGGCCTTTTAGGGTTGTAACGTGACTTAGGATAATGTGGGGTATATTTGGAAAAGTAGGCTAACAAAAGAACTTGGGGGTTAGATTATCAACCTAATGATTCCTACTAAATATTGCAGTATTACCAACCTTCCTTTCTTGAATCAAACAAGATGGGTACTAAGTGGAACTATTTATCTTTTCTTTTTCAAGATTGATACTTTTTTTTTAAGAGACCAATTTTTTTTTTTTTTTTTTTATGTTTTTGGCTCTTTATTTTTTTTTCTATTTTTGTGTGTGTGTGTAGACATATGATAATCTACATTTTTTCTTTCATTTATTTCTTTTTGATAAAAAAAGTTCTACTAGTACCCCACCCTCAAACTCAAAATTTTGCTAATTTCAAAGAGCAACCCCAAACTTAACTTCAAATCATACTCAGTCAAAATAATTAACTATTCTAACTCCAAGAGAAATCAAAATGGGTACCAATAAGGTGCAGGAATGTAACATGATTCGTCACTTAGTAACAACAAAAGAATTTTGCATATGGAGGCTAATGGTTTCACAAAAGATAATAATAAGAATATAAAAGGGTGGCTTGAAAGGCTCAAGGTTCCAAAGAAAAATTGCCTCGTGTGTAAGATAAAATGACCGATCATCTGTAAAGAACGGTCATAAATTTAAGCAAAAATAACATTCATATGGAACACTCATGATAGAAAGAATTTAAGTAACTAACAACGTAGAATGGATATGGAAATATTTGGCTATAAATCTCACCGGTTATGATATTCAGAAAAGAGATGGTGATCTATATGAGTACCTTCAATAGTAAGCCCCAATAGTTATCATGCTCTTGAATGTAAGGATAACATAGCCTCCTCTGTATATGTTCTGAAATAATTCTCCAAGACTACAATAAGATTAAGCATAAATGAAAAGGTTGTAAATGTGATGCAAAAGAAAAAATATTATTAAATAATACTGAAGATTAGCAACAAAAAAAGAAATGAAATTGATTAGTCAGATAATCTCATCTTAGTAGAAAATGAAATGCCGAAAATAAAAATAATGAGTTTCCTCTCATTCAGCGATTGTTTAACGTCTTAGTCCCGATGATCAATAGGTTGCCTCATATTCAGTGCTTGTTTAACGTATTAGTCCCGACGATCAATATGTTGCCTCATATTCAACGCTTCTTTTGAGTCATTAGCTTGACGAAATAGGTTGCCTTCTATTCAGTGCATGTTTTACATCCCGAGCCTGGCGAATATGTCTAACTTGTTCCTGGGAGCCCCTGACTTTCAAGCTCCTTGTCTTCTTCCTGATCTTCAGAATCAGATTCCTCTTCTGTCATGTATCCCATTGCTATTTCTTCTTCAACTCCTCTTCTGGCGTAATCATCCACAATCCTCTTAAGGAATACCCATTCTGGTGTTTCACTCATGTTTATATCATAATCAGGTTAAGTCACAACGAACACCTGGTAATCTTATGGAGTTCTGGTGTCAGCTATTACGATGTCCAGGATTAAATCGCAACCCCCTATGTTGATTGGAAAGTCATACAACACGTCATCGCCATTTCAACATGACTATTGGCATCTCTAATTGTTTCATTATATGGGCTCATTTTAAGGTTTCCTACCTCTTTTGCATTTGCTAGACTCATAAGGTTCGCATTAGCTCCAGAATCACACAGGGCCTCACTGATGTATGTCTCTTCTATGCATACTGGGGTGGATATCATCCTTCACCATCAAATTTAACGGATGCAAGCACCTCAAAGTTTATGCAACACTCTTTAGTAAGTGAAACGTACTCCTCTTCAAATGAATCTACTGTAGTTTTCAGCAGCTCTTGCCGGAAATGAATGCATCACGGGCTTTGCTTTGCCATTTCCTCTACTGGCATATGAACTTGGTATTTTTCAAGGATCTGGTGGAGCTCCTTGAAGTTTTCAGCTACTTCTTCCTTTGCCTGCTTAATTTCCGCCTCACGAGTGTCTTCCCCTACTTCAATAGAGTTGATATGCTCTTCTTTTCTAGTTGGTTTTGATTTCTGCAGCTCCTGCCGCTTTAGGTCTACTCCCTTCTGAAAGTCGAGGTATCCTGGCTCCTTCTGCAGTTTCTCCCCAAAGGATGTTGTCATCTTTTAAAATATTTATTTAACTTATAGAAGAATACAGAAAGTCGGCATATTTTTATAGATTTCTTTTTAAGCTACTATAAATAGCACAACACAAAATGGCTATATCTAACTTAATTCATATTATTTAATACTTAGCATAATTAGTATAATCTCATTTCCCATTCTCCAAATTATACTAGCATTACCCTTCAAAACAAAATATGATATTAGCATTAACATAGTTCTCTTGCCATTAAGGTATCCAAACCAAACCTATATTTAGACCTTATGGATTTGATCCATATTATAGACATCATATTCATATTCAGACCTTATGGATTTAGACCTTATGCAGAAGCCATATGACTCGTCTTATGCTCCAGTGTAGACGACGAGATACAAACATATATGAGATTTGTAATTTTTTATTTTTTTTAAGGAATGAGATTTGTAATGTTAACTAGCAGCCTAATATTAATGATATGAGAGTATCCTTAATAAAGTCTAAGCTAAGGTGATCAAACACCTTTTCCAAGTCAATTTTTATACTCATCTACTTAACCTTTCTTTTCTTGAATTTCATAGAATGTATGACCTCTTGTAACTATGACAATGTTGTCGATACTCTTCCAATGATGTTGCACTAGCATGGGCCAAACATGTCCATCACCACTCTCACCCGTCTAGCCAATATGTTTCTGATGATTTTGTAGGATACATTACAAAAATCAATTATAACTAAAATTAAAAAAGAAAAAAATTTATAACTATAAAATTATAGTTATAACTCACTTGGGTTAGTCTGGTAGTGTTAACTTGCGACCTTGGAATGTGCTCAGATTCGATTACTTATAATGTCAATTAAGGTGAACTAATTTAGCTTCTTAAAAAAAAAACTATAAAATTATGTTTAGAAGTGTTTATAGATGCCTTAGAAGTGTTTGATTTCATTTTGGGTGTTTGGTTTTTGTAATATACATTATAAATTTAAGTATTTGGTTTCACCTTTAGATGTCTTAGAAGTGTTTTTTAAGTGTTAAAAACAATTCTAACTCTATAAAGTTATGTTTCACTTTTTTTTTAGAAATCAATTTAAGAGAATTAAAATACTTGAAACTATATTCGTAGCTTTTAATTTTAAAATTGATTCTAAAAATTAAATTTATAATTCAACTCATTTTTACATTAATTTATCTAAACATAAATTACTTTATCAACGGTTCACTTTTAATCACAATCGATTAACTTAAAATTAATCTTGTCAAATCAGAACAAAAATAAGAGGATCAAATCATGAGTATCATCTAATCCTTTCATTTTATGATTCTCTAAGAACACATGGTATCATCTACACCAAGGACTCTTTGGCCACCACCCACTAGCAAAATCTGACCTTTTTTTTTTTTGTTGTTGTAGGGAAAGCAAAATCCGACTTGTAGACCATTTGGTTTTGGGTGTTTAGTTAAACTAAATGGAAGTAATTGATATATTAATTAACTAACTGAAAAGAAGTCACACTATCCTATCCTCATTCCTATCACATACCTAGACCATGTTACCTTGCCTACTTTCCATCTAGTCTCATCTTCTCACTTTCATGCCTTTTGATTGGAAAATTAAAGAAAAGGTCTCGTTAAATAAGCAATTATTCTTTTACAAAAATCAAATATTTTGATTTATAAGACATAATTAAATGCATTTTTATAATATATTTATTCCTTATTATTTTTAAAGAGTGTTATAGAGACACTTGTTAATATTTCTTTTTAAACAAATGACTCTTACAATGTTTTTCGACTTATATATTATTTATTTATTAGATTAGATTATATATTTAATTTTAAAAGAGAGAACACAAGAATAGACAGATTTAAATCTCTATATAAACAAAAATATATATAAAAATCCATCATCCACCACGTTTAACAAACAATCATTCATATTAAAAGAAAATGATAAACTACAATATTTGAAATAATTTAAGAAACATAATAAAAAATAAAATAATTTGAAAACGAACCTACCTCTTTCTTTCCTTCTTTCTCCTAAAAACCGAATCTTCAAACAAAAACATCGTCATATTCCTTTGTCTTACTTCCATTTCAATTGTGTTACTCTCTATTTCTTGTTATTAATTAATCAATTATTATTATTATCGATTAGAATTAAAAATGTGGGAATCATTTATCTCATGTTAGTTAGAATTTAGATGAAGAAGTCATTTAAAGACCAACCTACCAACCCATATAATATTCATTTTGTGTATGATTGTACAATAAATAAGAGTTAGAATCATCATAGAGTTCATTACAAAGAAGAAAAATAAAAAAAAAATGGATCAAAGAGAGTTTGAAATTGAACCAAATTCCGATCCTAACTCATCAACAACTCATGTTTATCATCTTGCTCTGGATATTGGAGGTAACTTTCTTGTTTTTCTTTCTGGGGTGTACTTTTTATGTGATAAAGTTTAAATCTTTATTCCATTTTCACTGTTAGTAGTAGTAGTAATAATGTTTGTTAGTATTGTTATTGATTGAATTGAACACTTTTCCAATATTCTGATCAATTTGCATATCATGAATGAATGTAGAAGATTACCCACTTTTGATGGAGATTGGTGGTTTTTGCTTTTAGTTTAGTTTTAGAATTAGGCTGCTTTTGGATGACCAACTTATTTAAACGTTTATTAAATATGATTAGTGCTTAAGTATAAGTTAATGAACTTTAAATAAAGTCCAATCCTTGAGTTGAACCTTAGTTCGAATGCTAGCCGAAACAATCATCGGCCAGACTTTACACACCTGGATTACTGGAGGGTTAAGATAAAAAAAAAATATATATGTCATTGATATAATAAAAGAGGAATGCAGTTAAGCTGTTTGCATGTAAGATGTAAGCTATTTTCATAATCTATACTAGAGTGCTTACTGAAACAAGCCAAAAAATAACTTATGGCATAGGCCATAAGCTATTTTCGTAAGCTCTCTCAGACAATTACATAAACACTTATATCATAGGATAAGCCAATATAAGGTGTAAACAAGCTCTTTCAAATGCTCTCTTGGTAATTTCTCAACAATAGGAGTGAGAATGATGCTAGCACTTGCGATCAACAATAGGAGTGGGAGTGATGCTAGCACTTGATAAAATTTTCAAACTTATAGAAGGATTACGGTTCAACGGGATAACTGATACATATAACTGAATCCGCCTAATTGGATAAGGTTGTTGTTCTTGATATGATCATGGTTTTCTTTACGAAGGTTGAAGTGATCATGATTATGTAGTTGAATTGCTATCACTTAGGTCGGTCTAAGTTTCTTGTTGAGAATGGGTTGTGGGGTTGACACCGGGACTTGTTAATATCTACAGACTTTTGATATAAAAAAAAATGGGGATTTTTTCTTCGGATTTTGTCAGAATTCTGGAGGTCAAGCTCTCTCTGTTAGATGTTTTGAGAATTTGATTAATCGGAGGACTGCTAAGTTAAATTTTAGAACCATTTACTGCTATAATAATGCCTTTGATTCTCTTGTATTGTATATAGGAGATTAAATTAACACTAAGGATTCTAAGATAATGTTATTGTATTTTGACAGTGAGAAGCATTCTTAGACTAGAAAACCGTAGGTAGAGTAAGACTACCATTGTGATTGTGTCCCACATTTCGAATATTGAACTCAAATGATGTGTGGCATCTCTGAGCAGTGATCGTTGCTATGACAACCTTTCACAAACTATCTCAATCTAGTGAGGAAATGTAGACACCTCTCACCATGCGATTCTGTTTTGTTAGGTTGAGTAAAACCCAATCCAAATTCTAAATTCTAAGAATTATTTTGCAATGTAAAGTGTTTGTTTGGCTTTTGATGAGTACAATATTACTTTGGTTTCTTGGTGGTTTGTAATGTTCTCTATCTGTTGATAGGATCTCTTAACAAATTAGTATACTTCACAAAAGATGATGATCATTTTGTGGACGGTGAGGCAGAGATATCTCCTAGAAAGACTTCAGAGAAATCTAAAGGCAGTAGGAACCATCCTGTTCTTAAAGGAAAGCTCAATTTTAAGAAGTTTGAAACAAGCAAGATAAATGATTGTATAGATTTTATCAAGACCATGAAACTTCATCTTGGAGGTGTGTGCAGAATTTTGTTTCTTCATTGTTGCAAATCCTGATACTTGATAGTGTTTGTCCCATCACATTGTAATGAAATATTCTGAAGCATGTGACCACATTCTTATTACTGTCCTTCTTTTTACGTCTATTAATTGTAACTGGTGATGAATTCAGGTAGTCGGCAGCAAGAAAATCCTGGAAGTCAACCAATATCTATTAAGGTAATTAAAATTTAAAAGTTTGAACTTATTATATTATGAACCATTTGTTTCTGTTGCCCTTATGCTTCTGCAGATAGGTGTTTTCAGAAAATATAATAGATTCTATCTAAATCTAAATAAGTTACCAATTTGAGTCCCTCTGCTATGATCTGAAGCAATTTCTATTCCTTAGCTATTGAATTTGTGTCCTGGTCAGCATACATATATTCCTAGAAGCTTAGTAAAAATCAAAGAGTATTAATATTAATTTCAGAAAGTAAATATGTGCACAATCACATGCACATGCACATGTAGAAGTTTGGAGAGACATTTGAAATGAAAACTGTTCCATTCAATAAAATGTAATGTATGTTTAGTATTGAAAGGTCACGGGTTCAAGTCCTGGAAACAGCCTCTTGTGTAAAACAGGGTAAGGCTGCGTACAATACACCAAATGGTGGGACCCCTTCCCGGACCCTGCATATGCGGGAGCTCTAGTGCACCGGGTTGCCCTTTATGTTTAGTATTGAAGCACTTGGATCTTTGTTATATACTTCTTAATGAAAACTATTGGTGTGAAGGCCACAGGTGGTGGTTCATACAAATATGCAGATCCCTTCAAAGAAAGGCTAGGGATAAATCTTGACAAGGAAGATGAAATGGATTGTCTTGTTGCAGGAGCAAATTTTCTTCTCGAGGTAGAATCCTACTAACATACTAATTCTGCTAGTTTATTGTTATAAACCAAATAATAACCCATATTTAAACATCAAATAAATGACCATGTGGTTCATATCCATTTTTCTGCCATTCGTGCAATAAATATTCTTTGATGTCCCCAAAGTTTAGCACATATGTTGCGATCCCACATTGATTAGTTTTATGGCCATAATAGTGCTTATAAGATTTGGTAGTTATTTGTGTATTCCTTCTTATGCACTTTGAGAATTCGCAATACAGGATCTAATCTCTGTCTTGTTCTTCTTTCTATAGGTAGTCGACCAAGAAGCCTATACCTATATGGGTGATCAACGGCAATTTGTGCAGATAGACCAAAATGATCTGTATCCATATCTTCTTGTTAATATCGGGTCTGGTGTTAGCATGATCAAGGTTGTTATTATTCAAGATACATAATTTCTATATTCTTCCAATTCTGAATATTTTTATATTTTTTAAGAGCATTGCTACGTTTTACGAATGATTGATCACCGAAATGCAAGAAACAAGGCATGGCGGCATCATCGCATTTATTATAACAAATATAAATTTAAAATTTAAATTATATATAGTAGTTTTTCACACAATACAAAGGTTCTTGCTATTCTTCGGCAATCGATTTCGTAAGAATAAGCTTTTCCCATTTTTTAAACACTAGAAAATCTCTTAATGTTTTCAATTCATATAGGTGGAAGGAAATGGAAAGTTTGAGCGAGTTAGTGGAACGAGTATAGGTGGAGGCACTTTCTGGGGTTTAGGAAAGCTTTTAACTCAATGCAAGAGGTTATTTATTACTTATTTATTTTTGGGACATTCATTATGGGTTCTATATAGACTCACAGGATTAACATCAATGCACTTTGTGGTTCAGCTTTGATGAGTTGCTGGAATTAAGTTATCAGGGCAACAACAAAGAGGTAGATATGCTTGTTGGAGATATTTATGGTGGAATGGACTATGCAAAGGTATGACTCGTGAAAGTTTATGTCACTTTTCCTGATCAATATGATAATACATTTACTCTAAACGTTTTAAATGGAGATCAGCATTATCTTAGGGCTATTCGGTTTGCTGATATATATTTTTCTTTCATTGATAACAGATTGGTCTTTCATCTACTGCAATAGCGTCTAGTTTTGGAAAGGCAATGTCTGATAAAAAGGAGCGAGAAAATTACAGACCCGAAGATATGGCTCGATCTCTTCTAAGAATGATTTCAAATAATATTGGACAGGTCAGTTTTGTACTGTGGATTTGTAAACGCTACTGTGCACTACTCAATATTATTAAGTAATTCTTTATCATAAGCATATCCATTCGTACAATGTATCTACTGAAGTAAAACCTTTTTGCATGTCTCGATATATGCAATTTGGTTTTATTTTTTGCAATGATCTTCTTTGGGCCTTTCTATGTTTATAATGGTTGGTTAGTGGAGGATATCTCTTGTTCGCCCTATTTGTTTCTTCTCTGTATTCCTTCTCATTAGCAATTTTAAAAAAAATTTAGTGGAACATTCTTAGTTGCTAAATAAAAGAAGGAAGCCAAAATGCTACTTTGCATGTTATTAATATTTGTTTGATGGGAAAACTAGAATATTGTTGTATGCACAAAGACAGATCAAAGCTATTTTGCACTGATTTCAGTATATAGAGGCAGAGTTAAATATGATTGTGGGTATGAGCTTTTACATACATATGCATGGTTAGATATTAGCGTTTGGCATAACCAAAAAAGACATTAGTGTTTGGAGACTTATTTTATTAGTGAATCTTCTTGGGCTGCTCTAGTGTATTTATCCTATACTAGGCGCCAGTTCTTTGTATCTAAGAGGACATTCTGACCTCTCTCTTCCTGTCATTCTTTAACCTAATATCTACATAATGAAAACATTCAACATTACATCAGATACTGTTATGAAGCGAAGAAAAAGGAATGGGAAACTGCTAGAGAAGATAAAAAAGAAAACAATTGTTATTAAAATTGAACAGAAAATGGAAAATTATAATTCTCTCCAATGGTTTCCTCTTCACAAAGGATTACTTCTTTCACAGTAAACTATTCGATTGCAGAGTTAAATTCTTATATTCTAATGTCCTCCTATTTATATATTTATCGTGCAATATTTAAGTCACTTTAAGCGGGAAATGAATTTTGGCGCTTATTTGTTTTGCTATGTTGTTTGCTTTCAGATCTCTTACTTAAATGCCCTTCGTTTTGGGCTGAAGAGGATATTTTTTGGTGGATTTTTTATTCAGAGGCATCCTTTTACAATGGATACACTATCTGTTGCTGTTAATTTCTGGTAAGTGACAAAGAAGATCCTCTGTTCATCAACTGCCAATTTGGTGCTTCATAACTAATATGGATTATGTTGTGGGACATAGCCTTATATCTCTTACCAATAACAGCTCATTTGAAATTGTTTCTGTCCCTTGCAACATTCACAAAAACTTTTGGTTCTATAGGACCAAAACAATACTAGTTGAACATTATTGTTCTTATTGAACACAAAAGACAGCCTTTAGGAAGTCACCAACAAACATGACCACGATCAGGCTACGTCTGAGACTTCTCAGGCTCTTCCATGTTCGACAAAAAAAATTATATTTAGAATCATAAAATATATATGATTACAACTTTCATCTATAAAATGCAAGTATTTTATGTCTTTTCATCAATAAAAGCCAGCATTTATCTACGCTGGCATCAATTTTACAACATGCAACTGCAAATGCTTAACTACAATTTTAGCACATTCCTAAGGGTTGGCAGGGAGCAAATTAGGGTTTGAATGAGTGAGTTTGGATTTGTGCGCTAAAATTTAGAATGTAAAACTCTCATTGTTTTGCTATATTGCATGGAAAGTTTGAAAGGATTTCTAAGCCCACTTGACACTTGCATAAACTAGTGAATCTTTGTTTATTTTTTAGGTCTAAAGGTGAGGCGAAAGCAATGTTCTTGCGGCATGAAGGGTTTCTTGGAGCTGTAGGTGCCTTCATGAGTTCCGATAAACATGGCCTCAAAGAATTATTGGTCAAGCAAGAGGCCCAACAAAGTCCAACCAAGTTATCTTTCGCTGTTGATAAGATGCATGGTCAACTAGATGGTGAATTAATTGGTGATGAAAGTATTGAGTGTAGTGTGTACGCGGCTTAGATGATGTTACTGGTAGTTTTTTGCATGATTTGTTGTTGTAACTGAATTTGATTATGCAAAATAGTTGTTATACCTTCTTTGAAGATTTGTAATAGGTACCAGAAATGTAATAGAAAAATAGAGACCACTTGTTTACATCAATGAAAATAACACTGACTTGTTTCAACACTATAACATTATGAAAATTATAAAATTATAAATCAGAATCCTTTAAAGTGAACCGAACATCTATGGAGCAATCCTTTCAAATTATAAGAATATACATGCTGTAGCACTCAATTGAAAGCTTCTACGTTCGGAAGCAAATAGCCAAGATAAGACAAAAAGGTAAGGGGAAGGAGAATAACCATAATTTTTGTCCTGGTGAGTGGTGACTCATGCACAAGATAAAATCACACATTAAAGATTATTATCCATATCACATTATCTAAAAATTCAAATTATTTTGTTTAACTGACAAGACATATTAAAACTAACATCACAAGCATATGGCTATAACCAGTAATCACCAAAATAAAACAAGCAGATCTCAGGCTTTGGTGCAGACATCTCCATCACAAACCCATCCATCTTTGGGCTTCTCTTCTTCCTTGGCAGCTTTTTGTGCCTCTATTTCTTTTATTCTCTCCTCAGTGAAAGGATAAGCATCTGCCCCATAGAGCCCAACCAGATCTCGAGCCTCTTTCGTGACAGTCTGGCCACTTGGTCCGATCGCCACGAGCTTAGGAATGCCAGCTACCTTGAATTTGCGACTTAGAAATTCTTTTCTCGAGTCACCAAAGGGAAGTGCCAGCCATGGCATTTCCGCAAAGAATTCATCAAAGGAGTCTTGATCCCTGTCACTGGAGATGAAAACCACTTCAAGTGCATCACTGTCTTGTGTCTTGATCTTAAGGTATGCATCAATGAGTTTTGGAAGAAACTCACGGCATGGAGGACACCAGTGGGCTGAGAAGTAGAGGAGGACGGTCTTCCCCTTTAATTCTGACACCTTAATCTGCAATGCAGATAAATGCTGACTTGTTAATAACGAATTAAAAAGAGGGAGTGATGGGGAATCACTCAACATAATCCAATACATCGATATTTATATTATAAGAAATATTACCTTCTTCCCATCTTTCTCAATGACAAAATCTTGATCGCCCGACACCAAAACTGACTCAAGTGTTTGAGATGACTCCTTGGCCTTTGCTATTTCATCGAGTTCAGAAAACTTTTCAGGAGTGAATGGATATGCGTCTATCCCATGATCCTCAATGGCATCAGCGGCATTAGGATGAAGAGTTTTACCATCTGGCCCAATAACAACAAAGGAGGGGAGTGTTGATAGCTCAAAGTACTTAACTAGTTTCAAACAAGTTTTGTCCTTGAGAGGCAAGGATAACCAAGGCACGCTTTCTAATTCTTTCTTGAATGATTCTTCCTCATCATCTAAGGGTATAAACACGACCTCAAAGTTCTCCCCATTTTCCTTCAGCTTTTTGTAAACCTCCTTAAGCTTTTGATTAAATAGCACGCATGGTTTGTATGAAGTTGTAAAGAAATGTAAACCAACTGTCTTTCCCTCAATCTCAGAGATAGGTATCTGTTGTGCACATGAAAGGAAAAGTCAGATTGGTAAACAAACCACATGATCTGTGGAAAACAAACAAATAATAACTAAAGGAACCTGCTATATCATACTGAGTTAAGTTATTAGCTTACTTCATTTCTATCGGATGATATCACAAAGTCACGGGAATTAGAGACCAATATCGATCTCAAGGACTGGTTCCTCTTAGCTTCCTCTTCTTTATCTTTCAACTCTTGAACCCTTTTTGATGTGAAAGGGTATCCTTCAGTTCCATATTCACGGATAATGTGAACTCCATCTTCAGTAACAACTTTTCCAGTATCATCAAGCAATGCAAGATGAGGAATGCCCTTTACATGACACAATTCTTTAAGGCGATTGCGTGTCTCTGAATCAGAAAACGGGATAGCCAGCCATGGCATCTTGGAAAAGTAGTTCTTAAAGGTCTCATCATCTTTATCACGCGAGACAAAAACAACCTCAAAGTCACCCTTGGGAGAGAGTTCATTGTACACCTCCACCAACGTTGGAGTGAATCCTCGACACGGACCACACCACGACGCTGAAAAATAAAAACCAAGTTTCTTTCCCTTCAAGCTATCAATTTTAACCTGGGAATTTCAAAATATAAGAAATAGCACCACAATATTCCATTGGTATAAGTACAAATAAAACTACCACTTCAAACAACGATCAATAACAAAAACCCTAACCACGAGAAAACATAATTCATTGAACAGAACGCTAGATTCAACCACATGCAAACTTAGTCAACATAAGTTGATGCAATATCTTTACTCAAACAAAATGAATCACAACTACTTTTATCAGCTTAAATTGTTTTTCCAATTTTAACCGGTAAAATTAAAACCTATGAAGCACAGATACGTACACACACGGACACACCAACACCGTGACAAAATCACAACTCAGTGTAATTATACGTGTAGGACACGTGTCGTGTCGGATGACACCGGACACAAACATAACGACGCCATAATTCAGTGTAATTATACATTGTCCGTGCTTCATATATTAAAACATATATTTCTTCCACATGAAATAGAGGATTCAGTGATAATTTTTTACCTGATCGCCGGTGTTTCGAAGAAGAAAGTCTCTATCGGGAGAAGAGAGGAGAGAGTGAAGATCGTGAGTGACGTTAACAACAGAATCAGCCATAGCTATTGGTGGAGAGTGACTGACTAAACAAGAATAATGTAGGACTAGAAGAACAGAGGACGACTTATTTATAGTTGTGTCCCTCGTATCAACTATTTTTTTTTTCAAATTCAATAAATAATTTATGTATGTGAATCGTTTTATGGATCAGATACATACATACATCAGTAAATAATAAATATTTGTTATTATGGCCAAGATTCAAACGTACTCCAACAAATTATCTTTTTCTTAAATTCATAAACCGGTCATTTAATAAAATTTAAAACTAATTTTCCTATATTTATAAAAAAAAAAAAAAAATTGTTATCATCACAACAATTTCATATTTAACGCAGTTATTAACTTTAATTTTTAGTTTATCCCAATGACAAATTCAGAAATGTTGACTTGCAGAGGGCAAGATTTTATATGATAAATATTTATAGAAAATTTTTAGCAATACAAAATTGATATAATAATAACATCATTATCATTGAGCAAAATACTCGAGATTATGATCACTATCTTGAAGGTGAGAAAAACACAAGAAGGATGGTTGAATTGTGTTTTGTTTTTCTTCGTTTCTCTTACTGATGTCACAGTTCAGAAACAGATAACAATCAGCTTCTGAAGTAGTGATCAGAAACTAAATGTGCAGCGGATAAAAACAGAGTAAGAGAGAGAGAAGAAAGACACAAAGCAATTATACAGGTTCCTTCCACAAACCGGAAGTAGTTCTGGCCCCCTTGCACTTCCAAAGAGAGTTCACTAAAATGTAATCTCAAATTACAAGTACTCAAGCCCACAAGCAAGAGATTTCTTATGCTGAAGCACACAAGCAAGAGACTTTCCTATGCTCTAGTACAACTACAAGAGACTTACAATCAAACAAAATTACAAAGAAATATGTTTGAGTTTGAACACTTGATATACAATCAGTGGTGTTCACAATACAAAACAGAAATAGACTCTTAATACTATAGAATTTCTAAAATGTGAGTTTTGCTAAGAAATTCTAAGTAACAATGAAAACAGAACAATAACAGAGTATGAACTTTGAATTGTTGAGAGTCTAGCTTTGTGTGTCTATATACGTTGTGGATTCTTGTATTGCTTGTATATCAGTTGTAATGTGTTATCCAACTGGTAGGTCTTCACTCCTTTATATAGTGGTGTGAAGAGATACGTTGGAACCTTGACAGCAATACAAAAAGAGTCGTTTGAAACTTGTTGATAATCACCAATGATTCTATGCCTGATATGGTTATTGTCCTATAAAGGATCAATTTCAAATCCATTCCTTGTATGAAGGAACATTTCTGCAGGCAGAGCTGTTATCCTTGTCTTGTTGCAAAGCACGACCAAAGTAGTG
>Ga0315914_1006620_pt1 | contig 16343 bp, 6 predicted proteins | sample MpolenodulesMG_FD_203920 | JGI IMG/M metagenome (GOLD analysis project Ga0315914, IMG submission 203920) | Medicago polymorpha root nodule microbial communities from Los Angeles, California, United States - elongated nodules | ecosystem: Host-associated > Plants > Roots > Nodule | place: USA... | reverse complement strand
TTCAAGGTGAATAAGCGGAGTGTCTGGGGTTCGAGCCTCAGCCCCTGCATATAACAATGCATGTCCTTCCCAACTGAGCTATGCTCACGGGGACAATTAATATTTACATTAATTGAGTCAATGTACATATTATTATCCTAATTATTTAATACACTTGAAGTGTTAGCTCGTTGGTAGCATTTATTCTTTTTTTATAGGGTGCCAAACTTAATCTTGTAGTCTCAAGGTTTGAGTTCAAATTCCCTTGGAAACAATGAAAATATGTCATTAGTGACCCTCTTTTTAAATTTTATAAAAAAAAATAAAATAAGCGGTGACATCTAAGACGTGTTAGTTTAGTGATAAGAAAAGTGACAATGAAAAGTGAAAAATTTATTATTTTTTAAGTCCTCCTAAAACTCTTTAAAATAATATTTTAATATCAAAATAAATTAATTTAAATATATTTTTTATATTTTTTTGGATATTCATAAGTTTTGAGGCTATAAACCAATAAATAACAACTAGCTACTAGTCTACCAATATTATAACAGTACTTAAAATATTTTGCTTTTAGAAAATAATATAGTATTTTATTATATCTTCGATCATATATTTTCATTAAAATAAATTATGTGCGAAGAAAAATTCATGCATATATCTTTAATAAGCTTAAAATTTGGGAAAGGATAAATTAATCTATATTATATATATAAAAAAAAGTAGATCGTTTTGCGCTGCCTTTTTCTCCTTTCAATTTTAGCCTTGAGCAAATTTGACCATAAGAATGTTGTTTTGTTGGTGTTATTCAAAAAGATAAAAATTTATATTATATTTGTTATATTGTTGGTATAAGTGAAAAAGAAAAGTATAGTTTATTATGATATGAAAGTGAAAAATATTTATTATTTATACCTATAATTTTAATCAAAATCAAGTTAATGTTAATCAAAATTTCATAAAACTACTGTTTGTAATTTATACTCATTAACACAATAAGAAGAACATATGTCATGTCCGTCTAAATGCTAGTAATAATAATGATATTAATGATTAGTTTACAATTGTCTCAGATGAGGTTTAAACTATGTCCCTTGCAGTTAGATTAAATAAAATATTACTAATCTATATAATAAATTCATACTTCCCCGTTTCTTTAAAAAAAACAATGGAAAATATCAAAAAACAAATGTTAGAGAGGTCATATTTGACGATCAATTTTATCATATCATTTTTAATTTTTCAACGTTATTTCAATCTTTCTCTCTAGTTATATATTTATATAAAATAGGTAATAAAAAGTCAAACCAAACTCATGTATTTTCTTTATATATAGTATAGGTTATTGTATTATTCTACATTTATATATATGCTCTTATTTAAAGCTAAGCAAAACGTCAAATGTATTTGATATAAAAGTTAGACTAAATACAATTGCTTATAATATATAATATTTTTTTATACTATTATATTATATAATTGTTTTACACAATTAAATGTATACTATCCTTTCAAAAAAAAAAAAAGTAAATATATACTATACTAAATGTCAAAATAAAAACTAACACCATGATATCATTAATATATATATATATATATATATGTGTGTGTGTGTGTGTGTGTGTGTGTGTGTCTTTTGTCATAACAACAAAAAAAGTTTATTGTATGAGTGTGTTTGATTTGCTAAAAAACAAGGGACTGAATTGGACGACTTATTCTTACCATGTTTGATTTAGAAAATGGTCATGAGTCTGAACAAAACAAGTAGCAAGAGATAGATAAAACAACAATTTTTGTCCCTCACTAAGGGTCACTTTGATTCATTGGATGAGAGATATTTCACTAAAGATTGTAATTTTCTCCTCTTGTATCTTTTCTCACTTTTTTTAATAGTATTTTGAGTTTGACGGTAGAGGATGGGGGTTCATCGAAGTGCCAATCTAGTTGGGATGTCATTGCTTCCCCTTAATGCCTGTTCCTTCTCCTGGTTTAGCGAGAAAAAAATTATCCTCTTAAAAAATTGCTTAATTTCCCTTTTACCTATTAAAAAATTGAATTAAACCAACTTATTTAGAATTCCAGTTTTAAAAATCCCCAACTAAACATACTCTAAATTATGAGTTAACTTTTTGCTTAGAGTATAGATTATCAAGAATACCAAATTTTTTTTTTTTAGTTTTCAATATAAAAATATTATATCTTGTACTATATTGTTTAATACTTATTTTGTTTTTTGTTTTGTTTTGAGGAAATTACATTTTTTTTAAGGGAAGAAAGTGAATCAAACACATCATATACATTTAATATGTAATATTATATCATCATTAAATGTTATAGTACAATAATTACAAATAAGTGCATATAATAGTATTTTTTTAAAAAGGGGTATATAACTATATATATAATAGTATTTTGTTGTATGCATTTAATACGTGATAATATTATATTATTATATCATAGTTTTACATAAATCATAAACGTATGTAATTTTACGTTGCATTTAATCAAATATCACATATCTATTTAAAAATATAAATAACGATAAAAAATTATGGAGTATTTTTCATTAAGGATTAGAGACGTAAAATTTGAAGAAAAGAAATCAACTCTTTATTTAGTGAAAATTAAAGAAAAGAAAAACATAATTGATCATCATATTTTACGCCTCTAATACTTAATGAAAAATACTCACAATTTTTTATGTCTAAATTTTCATCGTTATTTTTATTTTTTAGTAGATATGTGATATTTCATTTAATGTAATGTAAAATTACATACATGTGTGATTTTATGTAAAATTATGATATAATAATATAATAATATCATGTATTAAATGCATACAACAAAATCCTATTATATATATCCCTTATCAAAAAAAAATACTATTATATGTATCTATTTGTATTTATTGTATATAAATTTAATGATGTTATAATATTATATATTAAATGTATAGGATGTGTTTGATTCACAAAACACTTTGTTCTTTCCTCCCTTAAAAAAATGTAATTTCCTCAAAACAAAACAAAAAAACTAAATGAATACTAAACAAAATAGTACAAGATATAATATTTTTTATATTGAAAACTAAAAAAAATATTTTGGTATTCTTGATAATCTATACTCTAAATAAAAAGTTGACTCATAATTTAGAGTATGTTTGGTTGAGTTTTTTTGAATGCGGGATTCTAATTAAGTTGGTTTAATTTAATTTTTTAAGAGGGAAATAAAGCAATTTTTTAAGAGTATAAAATTACAATCCTTAGTGAAATATCTCTCCTCGGTTGAATCAAATTGACCCTTAGTGGAGGGAAAAATTATTGTTTTATCAATCTCTTTCTTCTTGTTTGGTCCAGTCTCATGACCATTTTCTAAATCAATCTAAAACAAATATGGTAAAAATAAGTCGTCCAATTCAATCCCTTGTGTAACACCCTGCTTCTATTAAAGCGATAATACACGCGAATAATACAAATATTCAAGAAATAGACGTCACGTCTTCGATTAAACTCAAACAACATGGATAAAAGTTTCTCAAAAGCGTCGCAACGGATAAATAGCATACATCTCCAAATAGCCATGTCATATGCATCATAAATACATCATCATATAAATCTCAACCACAAAGTCAACATCAAAATAAAAAGAGACTGACATCCTAATCGAGCCCTCATCTAAGACTCCAAAGCAGATAAGCGAGGTAGCTCCAAAGCTAGCCTCCAGCAACTCATAAAGCAAAGATAGCTAATCATGCACATCGTCTACAACATATTTAAATATAGTGAGGCAGTCAACCAAACGACCACTGGGGGTTAGTTCACATTTCATAAATAAATATAATCAATTGAAAAGGTTTTCGTCATTTTAAACTTCCAGATGATTAAACAAAATAATAGTTCAACTTCCACATCATTCACCACCACATATAAAGTCACATTATCACCAACATACAATCCATCAATCACATCAATCACCAAGCACATAAGCAACTAGGACTCATGCCACTCAGGCAATATACCTAGACACGACTCCTATATACATCTGGTACCATTCTCCTCCAAGGTCGTCACCTCATGATGCAAACATCACATCATAGTCAACGACTATAATCAACGGCTATATGGATACAAGTATCCGGTCAACGACAATATGGATGTAACATCCGACACGACATACGATGAATGAACATATGAGTCAATCAACCATGCATATGTTCACAACAAATCAACAACTATAATCAACGATAGTCAACGACTATAATCAAATATACATGCATTCATCATCAATCACATCCGATTAGCATGTATAAATTCATCATCAACAATCAACATTTAACATGTTCATTAATCAACATCAAAATATCAACCACAATACCTCTAACAAGTCATCATATAAAATCATCCCTACAAAATAATAACTTCGACTATTTTCCAAAATTCAAGTAAAAGAATCATATATCATACTATGATAAACATAAGGTTCAATACCTATCAACCATCAATTCATCCTTATTAAATCAAATCATCTTATTCACAAAGAGATTTGCAAGTTATCCGATCTAAAAATCATTTTCTACAAAGTTCGTCTATTCGGTAAAAATCCACATTTTCCGGTTAACACTAAATAAACAAGGAAGCAAACTCATTTGCCTCAACTATGCATATGCAATTATCACATTTGTGTGCAGTTGCATATACATGTTTGTCTCATCGGCCAATTGCGATTTAAAACGCCAATTCGACAATTTTCGGCTAAAAAACAAAGTTAATTCAACATAAAAGAAAACCAAATGTAAACCAAGATAGAACCAAGCTATAACACTCTTAGAAGCTTAATTATACATTGATTGAATAAGTTTAGGTGTTAGGAACTCATAGGCATGCTTTAAAAGTCGCGAAAACGCAAAAAATCGAGTTTTTGGACACCTGTACAACAGGCACGGTCGTGCGGCTCAATGACGAGCCACACGCATGGTCCGTGCCCCTAGAACACACGATCGTGCTTGTTATGCAGACAGAAAATCCAATTTTTTGTCGTTCGCCATTTCGCGCGTAAAATTCAAATTGTTAATCCGTTTTCGATGTCGTTTTCGCCTACGCGCTCCTGACACTTAGCTCTATCATATTCTACAGAGAAATTTAAGTTTCAACTATCCCAAAATATTTTTCCAGAACCTCACATAATCACTTTTTTCAAAAACGCTTAAACATCGACTTCTCACACGAAAACCCCGTTTTCTCCTCCGTTTTCTCCCAAATGACTCGACTAACACAACCATAGTATAAAAACAGTAATTCTACCAGGTTTAACTCATCCAACAACATCAAAATCTCAGTCAACAACTTCATATATCAAAAGTTCATTTTGGTCCTTCACATGAGCAACTTAACACAACTTCACAAATTCAAACCAGAACTTCACAAAATGGAATACCCATGGTATAATTCAGCACCAACAACATTTCAATTCAACAACAACTTCATTCAAACATGAATTCATCAAACAATTAACAACAACAACACTATTTTACACCAATTTAAGCAAAAATCATCAAAGGTTCATATACAAGAAAAATCACTCTATATTGACAATTCCCACTTAAAATGCAAATCCTTAAAAATCTCATCAAAAATCAAACCCTAATTTAAGCAATATGCAAGAAAAATCACTTTTGTCCACGGTGCATACTTTTCTAATGTCTTGTGGAAAAAATGAACAAAGTTTTCTCTTCACTACACATAACCGTCTCACTCACTCTCACACTACATTGACATTTCCAAAGCCAAACAAAATATCATCAAAACTTGATTTTTAAGCAAAATCCCTAAATGGGGTTTCTTCAATTTTCTTCCTCTTCACCATAGATCCATAATTTCATCCCAATTTTCCCATAGACCCAACAAAAAAATCACTTTTTTTCATCTCAATTTTGCTATTAACATAGCAAAAATCACTCTTTTCATCCTAATTTTGCTGTTACATAGAAAAAAGCACTTATTTTCATCACCAAAAACCCTAAAAATCATGGCTTTTTCATCAAGGCGTGGAGGAAACTGGGCACAATCGATTCTACCATCATCAAATCCAAAATCAAAGCAACCCAGAAAATCAAAACGAAGAACACTACTGAAAGATTTCATCTTTTCAAATTTCTTCATAATTGGACTAATAATCTCTTTATTATTTTTTCTGATTGTTCTTCTCAGATTTGGTGTGCCAAAACCAATCACAACCCATTTCAGAACTCGTTCATCACGTTTCAGAAAACCAAAGAAATTATCACTTAATGGTAGTAGTACAATTTTTGGTGGTTTTGCTAGTGTTGATTTGACTACAAAGGGTTTGTATGATAAGATTGAGTTTTTAGATGTTGATGGTGGTGCTTGGAAACAAGGGTGGAGTGTTAGTTATAGAGGTGATGAATGGGATAATGAGAAGTTGAAGGTTTTTGTTGTTCCTCATTCTCACAATGATCCTGGTTGGAAACTTACTGTTGAGGAGTATTATGATAGGCAATCTAGACATATTCTTGATACTATTGTTGAAACTCTTAGTAAGGTGAAATTTTGTTTCTTTCTTTTTCTGGGTTTTGGAGATGTTTATGTTTATGTTTGTTGTTATTGTTGTTTGTTCTATGAAGCACTGATAGAGACACCGGTAATAATTTTAGAATGGTAGTAATTGAGTGTAGCCACATAGAGATTTTTATGTTGTTGTTTGTTATATGATACACGATACTGACACGTAGACATTGGTAATAATTTAAGAAAATGGAAGTAATTGAATGTAACCACACGAGTTGTTGTCGTGTCAGTGTCAACACTAGACATGTTTTCAATCTGCAGTGTTGGTGATACATGACGATTACATGATAGCATGATTAAAAGCATACGGTTGAGGAATATTATGATAGGCAATCTAGACATATACTTGATACCATTGTTGAAACTTTTAGCAAGGTGGGATTTTGATTGGTTTTGTGTATTTTCTTTGCTGGGTTTTGGAGCTTTTTAATTTTGTTGTTGTTTGTTTTATGAAGCATTGACACAGACACTGACACGTATACATTGGTAATATTTTAAGAAAATGGAAGTAATTGAATGTAATCACATATGTCGTGTTGGACACGAACACGACATCAACCTAAAGTGTTGGTGCCACATGAGTGCATGGCTTATTTGATTTAGTGGGTTTTGCTTTGGAGCTTTTTAGGTTGGTTGTTATTGTTGTTTGTTCTATGAAGCACTGACAGAGACATTGACATGTAGACACCGGTAATAATGTAAGAATGATAGTATGAGTGTAACTACGTGGAGCTTTTTATGTTGTTGTTTTTTGTTATACGATACACGATACACGATACTGGCATGTAGGCATTGGTGATGATTTTAGAAATTGGAAGTGATTGAGTGTAACATGAGTTTTTGTCTGTGTCAATGCAAGACTCTAGACACATTTTCAATCTGAAGTGTTGGTGATACATGAGTACATGGCTTTGTTTGCTGCTGCTGCTGCTGTTGTTGGTTGTTCTATGAAGCACCGACACGTAGACATTGGTAATAATTTAAGAAAATGGAAGTAATTGAGTGTAACCACATACGTTTTGTCTTGTTAGTGTTGGACACTATACATGTTTTCAATCTGAAGGGTTGGTGATACATGAGCGCATGGTTTGTTTGATTTGTTTATGGCTTTAAAAAGTTATGACATGATTTTGTGAATATGTTTACATTCACACATATCACATATAACTTACTGTTGAGGAATGTTATGATAGGCAATCTAGACATATACTAGATACTATTGTTGAAACTCTTAACAAGGTGGAATTTTGATTTGTTTTGTTTATTTCCTTTTATGGGTTTTGGAGCTTTTTTTGTTTGTTGTTGCTGCTGTTTTTGTTGTTGTTTGTTCTATGAATCATTGACCTGACACTGACCCGTAAACATAAGTAGTAATTTAACAAAATAGAAGTAATTGAATGCAACTACATGTGCCGGTGTCATGTCAGTACACCGAACATGCCTTTATTCTGAAGTGTTGGTGATGCACGATTACATCTGTTGTTGTGGTTTGTTCTATGAAGCATTGACACGACACTGACATTGGTTCATAACGGTCATGATTGGAATTGGAAACTTACTGTTGAGGAGTCTTAGATAGGCAGTCTAAACATACACTTGATACTATTGTTGAAACTTTTAACAAGGTGACATTTTGATTAGTTTTGTATATTTACTTTTCTGGGTTTTGGAGCTTTTTATGTTTGTTGTTGTTGTTTGTTCTATGAAGCTTTGACACAACACCGGCATTGGTACATAGACACTCGTAATAATTTAAGAAAATACATGTAATTGAATGTAACCACACTAGTTGTTGTCATGTTAGTGTAAGACACGAGACACATTTTGAATCTGAAGTGTTGGAGCTTTTAATGTTTGTTGTTGTTTGTTCTATGAAGCACCTATACGGACACTAACACTGACACATAGACTGATAGACATTCTTAATAATTCAAGAAAATGGATGTAATTGAACGTAGCCACTTATTTTGGTGTCTGACACTGAACATGTTTTCAATCTGAATGTCTGGTGTTACACGAGTACATTGCTTGTTGTCTGCACTGACATGACACTGGCACGACATTGACACACAGACATTGGTAATAAATTAAGAAAATGTATGCAATTGTCTGTTACTACACGAGTTGTTGTTGTGTTAGTGTCAGATACGCGGCATATTTTCAATCCGAAGTGTTGGTGATACACGAGTACATGGCTTGTTATTTATTTATGACTTCAAATAATTATGATATGTTTTTGTGGATAAGTTTACATACATACATATCACATAATTTAAGTTGACCAGACATCATACTTAATTAATTAGTGATCTACCTTTTTTTTGACAGTAATCAGTGATCTACCTATGATTAACTAGTTAGCTGTTTACACTCAATACACATAATTATCACTTTAGGCGAGTTATTGGTTAAATAAGTTTGATTAATTTGAAGGTAAGGGAACTAGTGAAGTGAAGAGTGTGTGTATATTTAGCATTACTTTATTTTTTTTGTAAATAAGTTGGAGATGTTGGAGCGGATGAGTAAATTTATGTTGCTGGCTTGTGACATGTATAAGTGGAAAATGGTTGCAGTTATATGTTACAAAAGTTAACTCGTTGTTTCAAGCCACAAGAGATAGGTATATTGGCTGCGATAACAAAAGTAGTGCACAACTATACATTAAAAAGTAAATATTGTTTGTGTTCTTATTAATGTTATCATGTTTATATGTTAAATTATAAAAATATTTATAAGCTCCACTAAAATAGGAAATATTGATTTTGTCCAGTCACAAGTTTGCCGGGTAACTTGAATTATGGTTTTTGATAATCTGACTGTGATAATTAGGATCCTCGCCGGAAGTTCATATGGGAAGAGATGTCATACTTAGAGAGATGGTGGAGGGATACCACAGATGTCATGAAGGAAACATTCATCAATTTAGTGAAAAATGGGCAGCTTGAAATTGTTGGAGGTGGCTGGGTGATGAATGATGAGGTAACCTGACGTTGATATTACAACTCTTATCTCATTTTACGGCAATAACTGTTGCATGTGTGTGTGTGTGTATTCTATAACTCCAGATGTAGCTTCATTCTTGTTGAAGTTTGGTTCTTGGATGCATTTTATCCTCATTATATTACATTCTTTTTGAACTTTAAGCAGCTTCTAGTTTCTTCTCCTGTTAATGAAGTGCATGCTCAAGAAACATGTCTGTGCCTCATGAATAATTATATTCTAAACATGAACCTCATCAAAGCTTTACTGTTAATAAAACTGATTAGTGCCAAAGTCCCCAATTTATGTGTGGAAATTTGACTCTTGTTTTCTCGTTGATGCAGGCCAATTCCCATTATTTTGCTATAATTGAGCAGGTATGCTGAATCCTTTGTCTATCCTTCAAATTGTATACACCGTTTTTCATATATATATATATTTTTTTTTAATTTTTGGCTGTTATGTGACAATATATTACGCCGATTATTATTTCACTAACAGAGAAAGTCTAATCATGTTTAGGTTTTCTTAATAGCCTGTATCAATATGCCTGATATTAGGTGGCATATTGATGAATTATGAATGTGTTAATTTCCATGCTTTCTTCTCCATTTAATAAAACTACTGAGGAGCACAATCTCTCTTTAAGGGCCTGTTTACTTCTCATGTTTTCAATTTCACTTCAACTAATTATTGCTAGAGAATAAATTCAATACTTCCTTCATCATTTTCTTTACAATTTTTGGAAACAAATATAGCATTTTCAGAAAATTTGAAAATGTAAAAACACTAGTTTTCATTGCTCTGAAAACGCATTATCCGTAGCTTGTCTTCCATCTTCTATCTATCACAATTTTTCACTACAGGAGTCGTTCATCTCCTTGTTAGCAATTTAAAAATTTAAAAATAAACACAATTTTAGGTAATGAAAACTGAAAATCTTTGTAGAGAGTAAACAGATCCTATGTTTGTGTATGTGGTAGTAAATCATTAGAAGGGACAGTTGGCTTTCCATGTTTTAACCTGTCATCAGCGTCATGTCATGTAATTAATGTTCATATCAGATATGATAATTTTTGCACTTGAAACTCGTATTTATTATGTGACGGTCTTAATCATTGCTCAATTATGTATCAGGTTGCAGAAGGCAACATGTGGTTGAACGACACCATTGGGTTTGTTCCAAGAAATAATTGGGCCATTGATCCATTTGGTTACTCATCTACCATGGCATATCTTCTTCGTCGTATGGGTTTTGACAACATGCTTATCCAGAGAACTCATTATGAGCTAAAGAAGGAACTTGCATGGCATAAGAATTTAGAATATGTATGGCGTCAAAGCTGGGATGCAGAAGAAACCACAGATATATTTGTCCATATGATGCCCTTTTATTCATATGACATACCTCATACGTGTGGTCCCGAGCCAGCTATTTGTTGTCAGTTTGACTTCGCACGCATGCAGGGTTTTGTTTATGAACAATGTCCGTGGGGACAATATCCCGTGGAGACGACTCAGGAAAATGTTCATGAAAGGGCACTTAAGTTACTTGATCAATACAAGAAAAAATCTACTTTGTACAGAACAAATACTCTTCTTGTTCCGCTTGGAGATGATTTTCGCTATATTAATGTTGAAGAAGCCGAAGCACAGTTCAGAAATTACCAAATGTTGTTTGATTATATCAATTCAAACCCCAGTTTGAATACAGAGGCGAAGTTCGGTACTTTGGAAGACTACTTTACAGCGGTTCGGGATGAAGCTGAAAGAATAAATTACTCATCTCCTGGTGTAGTTGGATCCGGTCTAGTTGAAGGTTTTCCTTCCTTGTCTGGTGATTTTTTTACATATGCTGATCGGCAACAAGATTACTGGAGTGGTTATTATGTTTCACGGCCATTCTTTAAGGCTGTTGACAGGGTACTGGAGCAGACACTTCGAGCGACAGAAATGATGGTAGCTCTAACACTTGGTTGCTGTCGGAGAGCACATTGCGAGAAATTTGCAATGGCGTTTTCGTATAAGTTGACTGCTGCCAGAAGGAACTTGGCTCTTTTTCAGCATCATGACGGTGTAACTGGTACTGCAAAAGATCATGTGGTTATGGACTACGGAACTCGAATGCATACCTCATTACAAGACTTGCAGATTTTTATGTCGAAGGGAATCGAGGCACTTCTTGGAATCCGGTATGATAAATTGGATCAAAGTCCTTCTCAGTATGAACCCGCAATAGTGAGATCTAAATATGATGCTCAGCCAGTGCATAAAGTGATTAGTATTCGTGACGGTACTTATCAATCGGTTGTGCTTTATAATCCTTTGGAGCAAACCAGAGAAGAAGTTGCGATGGTTGTTGTCGACCGTCCTGACATTACTGTTGTTGACTCTAACATGAGCTGTGTTCAAAGCCAAATTTCTCCCGAGTTACGGTATCACAATAGCAAGATCTTTACTGGCAAGCACCGTGTTTACTGGAAAGTTTTGGTTCCTGCAATGGGGTTAGAAACATATTATATTTCCAATGGTTTTGTTGGTTGTGAAAAGGCTGAGCCTGCAAAGTTGAAACTTTTCTCCAAGGCTAGTTCGGTTACCTGTCCTTCGCCGTATTCTTGTGGAAAAATTGAAGGTGATGTAGCTGAAATTGAGAATCAGCATCAAAAACTAACTTTCAATGTAAGATATGGTTTGTTGCAGAAGATAACCTTACAGAATAGTTCGCCGAATATTGTCAATGAAGAAGTAGGTATGTATGCTAGTTCGGGTGGGGCATACTTGTTTAAGCCGAGTGGTGAAGCTCAGCCAATTATTGAAGGAGATGGACTTTTGCTGATCTCAGAGGGCCCTTTGTTGCAGGAAGTATTCTCTTATCCAAAGACAGCTTGGGATAAATCGCCGATTTCTCATAGTACTCGAATATACAACAGCGAGGATGCAGTTCAAGGGTTTGTCGTTGAAAAGGAATATCATGTTGAGCTCATTGACCATCATTTCAATGACAGGGAGTTGATAGTTAGATATAAAACTGATGTCGATAGCAAAAAGGTTTTTTATTCTGATTTAAATGGATTTCAGATGAGTCGAAGAGAAACTTATGATAAGATTCCTTTGCAAGGCAATTACTATCCTATGCCCTCTCTTGCATTCATACAAGGATCCAACGGTCGACGGTTTTCTGTCCATTCTCGGCAATCGTTGGGTGTGGCAAGCCTTCAAAATGGATGGCTAGAGATAATGCTTGATCGTCGATTGGTAAGAGATGACGGCCGTGGTTTAGGCCAAGGAGTGATGGATAACCGCGTAATGAATGTTGTCTTCCACATAACCGTCGAATCCAATATTTCCACCACATCAAATTCGGTTTCGAGTTCTTACCCTCTCAACCCTTCCCTTTTATCTCACCGTGTTGGCTCTCATTTGAACTACCCATTGCATGCATTCATTTCCAAGAAGTCACAGGAATTGTCTGTGAAGCCACCACCTCGATCATTTTCTCCTCTCGCCACTCCCTTGCCATGCGATCTTCATATAGTCAACTTTAAGGTTCCAAAGCCGTTAAAGTTTTTGCAGCAACCACATGAAAGTTCTAGATTTGTTCTGATTTTGCACCGACGACATTATGATTCCTCGTACTGTCGGAAGGGAAGATCATCACAATGCACTAGACTAGCTGACGACCCTGTGAATCTGTTCAGCATGTTCAAGGATCTTACAGCCTCGAAAGTTAAAGCAACTTCATTGAATCTTCTCCATGAAGATCCTGAAATCATAGGGTTCACAGAACAGTTTGCTGATGTTGCACAAGAGGGGCATGTTTCCATATCTCCAATGGAAATACAAGCCTACCGGTTGGAGTTGCGGCCGCAATAATGAATTTTGCTCGTTACATAATTTTTCCTGCTGATTTATGCTGAAACTAAACAAAGTGAAAATTTTGTTCCTGCTCCACTAATGGCAGGGATGAATTATTCTTGGACTAATTTCTCATTTGAACACTTGAGTTTAAGATGGTGCAGGTAAAAGAATGTAATGAAACATCCATGCAAGAGTTGTTACCTTCGTCGAGGAAGAGTTGCACGATACTTTTGTAAGATTGCTGTTATAAAGACAAGGATGAGACTCTATAGGTTCTATGGTGCGGCTCCTTGTTTGTTTAGTCTGCTTTTGTAGCATTTTGATAATTTTTGTCTTTCTGGATTAGAGTTGAAAAATGAGTTTTTCTTTATTGAACGATAACATATCTTGTATAACAAGTTTTCTTAGAGACTAGTGATACATTCATGTACATATTTAATACCTCTATTTTGTGCAAAGGAGTGTATTCTTCTTTGGTTGCGGCCTCAACAATTTGCATTCACAGTTATGAAAATACATTTGCAAGACAATTAGATAGTGCAGGTATTAGTTTTTAAATATTCATCTGTCCTGTTACATTGAATAGTGCAGGTATTAGTTTTTAAATATTCATCTGTCCTGTTACATTGAAAAGGATCAAAGGGCAAGTAGGGAAAGATGAATCTTGGGTTTGTGTAGCTTGAACTTTGTGATTCAGTCAGAATTTCATTTCAAATAATGGTCATTCTGCTACACATTGTCGCGTTATTGCCTGCTTACTGAAGCAGCCGTTCATGTGTCTGGCTTATAAACTCTGCTTGCTAGTGATTAGGATATTGGTATTGTATGTGGAGGTACTGAACTGGTGTCTTGTGGCAAAATAGTCTCAAGAGAAGGGTTCATTTATTTTTCATGCTATTCATGAGTAGTTATGAAAATTGGACTGGCCAGCTCGGTTCGATCTGGGAACCAGTTATATGTCTGGTCTGCTTAAAAAATTGTCTGTCGTATATTAGAATTGGCCGAATATATCCAAAGCGTTGGAAACCGGTCAAAACGACTTGTTAGAACCGGTTTAATCTGTAATTCTTTACTTTTTTTTTCACCAAAAGGATATTGTATATTTACATACAATATTGTTTTTTCTGGTTTAGTAAACTAAATGTATCTCCCGTGCATAACGGTAGAGAAAAGACTAATCCCCTTGAAGAAACTAAGATTCATTTAAGGAGCTGATCTTCCAAAAAAGTATTCACTATATTGTTATAGATAAATACAGTTCAAAAAAGACTTTATTTGGCTTTTTTTATCATATAAAACACAATGGTTTTATATCAAGTAAAAAATTATTTAACTATGAATAGTGTTTTCACCAATTCAGTATCTGGGTTCGATATTAAAAATATTGCATATAAGCAGTTTTGTAATGAATTCAAAGTTTTTCAACTGAAAGCAAAGTCTCTTGTAACTTGTAAGCTTTATATTATAATAATAACATGATTGAACTAAATTTTATAAGTTCATATATTACAAGTTAAAGAAGGAATTATATATAAGTGTTGAGCATACTAATATGGAACTTGTGCTCTTGTGGAAAAAAATTAGAGATTTTAATTCTAAACAATTAAAAAATGATCTTGTAATGTCTATTATATTAGTCTTCAAAAATAGACATGATTGTTTAACTGCCTAAGTTGAGCAAGAAACAGTAAATGTGTATATTTGTCCAAAAGTTTATCAATTCAATGTTCTTTAGAGTTGAATGAATAGTTGATTGGCGAGGATTCTATTGTTCAAATGCAACCCATTTTAATGGATTTAAAACAATAATATGCAACAAATGAAAATATTTGAAAATAATTGGTTATGGAATAAGCTATTTTCACAAACTTAATTGGTTGAGAAACAATATGATTAACTATCTTAAGCCATGCTAGAGAGTTTGTGAAAATAAATTGAAAATAGCTTATAGACATGTCATAAGTTGTTTCCAAGTTCTACAAAACAATCTCAACAACTATGCCAGTAAATATACTCAAGTAAGTCAATCCAAACAAACCTTAGGATTCATGACTAATTGATCCAACATAATTTTGACAACACTAGATTAAAGTAACAATATAAGCATTGTATTGACTCTAAAGTTTGATTTACACTTAAATAATTGGTTTTATTGGTTCAGTAGTGAACATTAAACAAAATTAGAAGGATATGGAAAGAATACATTGGAATGTTCATACATAAGCCAAAAATTCCAGCCACATTTTGTGATATGGTATTAGAAATGAGTAAGTCCTTTTCCTTGGACTTGAACTTTAATTTATCATCACTCCTAGAAGAACCAAAATTCTACATAGAAATGAGAAAACCAATAATCTACAAGCCTCTTCTTTTGATTATAAGATAATTTCATCTTGCACACTGACATTAAGAATCTTGTGAGGAAGAACAATGCTATTGATCACCACTACCTCGTCTTCAACTGTCACAGCTTCACCTAAAGTTATAGATAAGAAAAGAGGAACTAAGGTCAATACCGATATAAATGTAACTAGACATGAACTTTGAGAACTAGTAATAATGTAGAATTACAAATCATGTTTGGAAAAACAGCTTAATTAAGTACTTATAGCATGAATTCTTATGTATAAGCTACTTCTATGTTGAACGATAAAATCAAGTCAAACTTGTTTTGTAAGCTATTATGGAGAGCTTACGGAAATAAGTTGAAAACAACTTATAGACATGTCATAAGTTGTTTCCATAAGCTCTCTCAAACAGTCTCACAAGTACTTATGCTAGTTTATAAGCTCAAATAAGTGAATCCAAACAGGCACAAGAGGCAAATAAGCAGGTAAGAGTGTGTACCTAGGATGGTTATGCCAAGCTTTGCACTGTAATCACCATCAGCCTGAAACAATAAATTCCAATTGGTTAGCAACAGTAAGCTTGAATGGTTAAAAC
>Ga0315914_1006617_pt1 | contig 16348 bp, 12 predicted proteins | sample MpolenodulesMG_FD_203920 | JGI IMG/M metagenome (GOLD analysis project Ga0315914, IMG submission 203920) | Medicago polymorpha root nodule microbial communities from Los Angeles, California, United States - elongated nodules | ecosystem: Host-associated > Plants > Roots > Nodule | place: USA... | reverse complement strand
TTCTATCATGTGCAAATTTGCACATGTTAAGAAATTTAAAATAGTAATTTTGCATTGGAACTTGAACATTTTGTATTAAATATATAACTTTTTGTTAAATAATTGTTGGTTTCAATAAAAACTTGCTGCTTTTAGTTATCTTAACATGTGCAATATTGCACATGTTAGACAATCACTTATTATTAAGTAAATTTAGAAAGCTTTCACCTATTTCAAGAGTTTGATAGTGATTAAAGAGATGTTTTAGATTGGAAAGTTCTCGATTTTTAGCCCAATCAATGTCCTTGAAAGGAGATGAATGTGAATCTTTCTGTGAAGTTTTTTTAAGCTTGAAGATCTTCTCTACCTTATACTAGAGCATCATCCTCTTATCCTAAATTTTATTTATGAGAAAAAATTCCCGCACCCCCTACCCCATGGTCCTGGTTACGCCACTGCTTTTGAGTATTCTCCTCTTCAAGATTCGATTGTCTCATATTTTTTTTATATTTATCGGTGGCTAACAACGTGAAACAATTGGAGTATAAAAACTGATTTGTGGTCCTTAGTCTGTGGTGTTGTTTTTTGGGTTTTGGCGTGTAGGTTTACTCTAGGATTTTAGGTGTGTTCATGTCCAAAAAACCGCACTAACCGAACTGAAAAACAAAAAACCGAACAAACCGAAAAACCAAAAAAAAAACTGCAATTTTAAATGGATTGGACTCGTTTTCGATTCTTATAGTATAAACCGACCCAATCTAATCTAAACAAATATATATATATATATATTATATGAATTTTTTATAAATGTTTCTTTAATTTACGATTATGTAACTATTTTTGTTAATCTACTATTTTATTTGCTTTATGTTGCTTTTATTTTATACATATTCATGTTTTTAGTAACCTTACCTTTTCTTTAAGGAACCTTACCTTTTTATGAAATGTCATAAAACAATATATTTTCTTAAAAAAAATATACACAACAATCAAAACTGAAAACCAATTCAATCCAAATCGAAAAAATTTGGATCAGATTGGATTAGATTTGATTTTAAAAACAAACCAATTTGATGAACAAATAACAAAACCGAAGAGATTGATTTTTATAATAAATTATATCTATTTTTTTTCATAAAATTCAAAAATATTATTAATTTGAAATAAAAGATTACAAGAATTGGAGGGACCAAGCCAAACGCCTATTAGTTACAAATAAATCTAAAATTAGGCATACCTAAAAGGTCTATAACAAGAAAAGGCCTAACAAAATTAGGCACAATAAATCACCATTAAGCATTAACAAGATGATTTGCAGGCCTTAATATAGCTTCAACTGCATAATTACCTTCTCTGAAGGTATTAGAAGATGCTCCCTGATCACTTATCCAAATGGATGCAATCCTATCTGTCAAGGAACCGTCATATTTTCATTGTCAAAGTCTAACCCCACAACTTGCGAGTCACTTTCAAGCCATAAGTCCTTTCAACCCATAATATTGGCATTTTCAATTGCATATATCAAAACATGAAATTCTGCTAAAAAATGCATTGGAATGACCTATATTTTGAGAAAAAGCTCCCAAGAAGCTAAACTATAATTATTCACATTTTTATGTTGAAGATATTAAAATTAAATTTAATTAACTGTTTATCATATCATGATCCCACCGAGTATCGAAGTCTTGCAGGTACATTGCAATATTTAACTTTCACTAGGCTTGATATTACTTATGTTGTCCAACAAGTGTGTCTTTTTATGCATGATCCATGAACACAACACATGACTGCCTTGAAGCGGATTATTAGGTACATTAAGGGTACATCCACCCACGGTCTACATATCTCTCCTTCCGTAGTTAATACACTCACCACTTATACTGATGTGGACTGGTGAGGGTGTCCAGATACTAGGAGATCCACTTCTGGGTATTGTGTCTATCTTGCTAAAGCAGAGTATCATGGTGTTGCTAATGTGGTTGCTGAATCATGTTGGCTTCAAAACTTACTATTAGAACTTCAGTGTCCGGTCACAAAAGCTACTCTAGTCTACTATGATAACGTCATCGCTGTTTATTTGTCGGGAAATCCCATCCAACATCAACGCACAAAACATATTGAAATGGATATACACTTCGTGTGTAAGGTTGCTAAAGGTCAAGTACGGGTCTTACATGTTCTGTCCCGTTATCAAATAACTGACATATTTACCAAGGGCCTTCCGCTGTAGTTGTTTGATGATTTCAGAGATAGTCTCAACATTCGACAACCTCTAGTTTCGACTACGGGGGTGTATTAGAATATAAAATATTCATTGTATAAATTATTAGATATTATTAAAATATAAAATATTGATTGTATAAATTATTAGATATTATTTAGAGATAATTCAGGACCAAGTTAAAGATACTTGATGCCCAAATTAGAGATACTTGAGGCCCAAAACAATATCATTGTATAAATACACTTCAGAGCATAATGAAACAAATGAGACATAATTCTATTAGTTACTTCTAAATGATTTAAATTTATAAAGTAGTATTAAATTTTGAAATAAAGGTGTAAACAGGTTTGGTTGTAGACTAACCAGAATGATTGCTTTCATATTGTTATCAGTTAATGGATTAATTATGTGTGTGATTCCTGTTGAATCTTGAGAAGAGTATCAACTAGATCTTCATCCTTGCTTTCTTCCTTGTGAATGTTTTATGATCATCGATGACATCTTGCAATATCATATCAATCTCTTTATGAAAACTTGCCGATTTGAAAACTTCTTGGTGCTTATTCCTTTTCCCAAACGCTGCCCGTGTTAGTATCCCCGATGTCATTTAAAAAATCTTATCACTGAGATTAACAAGATTTTGACACCTCTTCTTCTCTTATATACCTAAATGATTGGACACGCTTTGCACTTAATAATTGTAAAGTACATATCTTTCGTATTTGCCTCCAATGTTCTCCATATGCAGAGAAAACAATATCAGTAGCGTTGTAACTAAATATTGTGGAAAAAAGAAGGTTTGGTCTATCACAAAAGTTGAGGTCGTGTGTTTTCATAATCTCTTTGGCCATTGATGGTGAACTAACTATTATGTGTGATACCTCTCCAAGTTTTAGGTGCATTAAGGGTCCATATTTTTCAGCTAAATTTTTGAATCACTGATGTGGGAGTTGCTAATAATTTGATGTATGTTTCCTATGATGGGTAGTGTCCATGGTCCTGGTGGTAAATTGATACTGGAATTATTACAACTCCATCTTTTAACTATTTTTAGTAGCACTAAGAAAAAGAGAAAGGAGGCAATAAATTAAGTTCTATTAAAAGAAGGGTTGTGAAACCCCATGATGGTAGATTGATTCAGGAGAATTGAAAGATGGTAGTGTGCGTGTTTTACATTTGGTTTAGTTTTATATATATTTTATGGTCCACCAAATACTTTTTTAGGGTTCCCCTAAGATGGTAGTGTGTGTATTTCTCAAGTATTTTATTCGTCGGAGTGTGAGACCTTGTTTAGTCAAAGATCAGCACCAATATTATCTCATCTAAACCCATTTGAGTTGGTCTGGTGATGTTAGCTTGAGACTTTAGAGTATGCTCCTTCTCAAAGTCTCATGGTCGATTATCCCTAGTGTCAGTTTGAGTGAGCTAGTTTAACTCCTTAGTCTTTGGTGTTGTTTTTTGGATTTTGGTTTGTAGGTTCCGTGATTCCTAGAGACCTATGTTGTCTATACATAACTTTTGTTTCTTTGGTGTTGTTGTTTGGGTTTTTGGTGTGTAGGTTTCGCTCCAAGGATACGCTTTATTAAATAATTTTCATAAAACCTAAAAAATATTGAATAGTGAAATATTATACATGGTGTATTATAACTGTTCTAATTTTTATATAGAAGATATTAAAAAAAAATTATTCTTTAGTTACAAACGTTTATCATATGTATGATTTTTCTAATAAATTAAATCTATTTTTTTATAAAATTCAAAAAAAAAAATTAATTTGAAATAAAAGATTACAAGAATTGGAGTGACCAAGACAAAAGCCTATTAGTTACAAGTAAATCTAAAGTCAGGCATACCTAAAACGACTATAACAAGAAAAGGCCTAACAAAGGCACAACAATAAACCACCATTGAGCATTAACAAGATGATTTGCAAGCCTTACTAAAGCTTCAACTGCATAATTACCTTCTCTGAAGGTGTTAGAACATGCTACCTGATCACTTATCCACATGGATCGATGCAATTCCCTATCTATCAAGGAACCGTCATATTTTCATTGTCAAAGTCTAACCCACAACTTGCGAGTCACTTTCAAGCCATAAGACCTTTCAACCCATAATATTGGCTTTTTTCAATTGCATATATCAAAACATGAAATTATGCTAAAAAAATGCATTGGAATGGCCTATATTTTGAGAAAAAGCTCCCAAGAAGTTAAACTATAATTATTCACATTTTTATGTTGAAGATATAAAAACTAAATTTAATTAACTGATTAGCAGACATTTATCATGTGTGTCCATAATACGATCCAATGATTTCTATAAAAATTGTTTCCTAAAAAGTGTGAAAAATAGAAGTGTAAAAAATTTCTTGATCTGCAATCTCAAGTGGTTTCAATGTCTAATATGAAGTTCCTTTTTATTGAAGAATTTTATTCATGAGATTGTCATATGAATTTGCTTATGATCTCATATTTTTCGTTGGTCAATCTTGTCCTTCAATTTGAGGTGCCCATGATGTTTTTAATCTCATTCTAAAGTTCTTCTTAGCACTTGTTGTTCATATTCATGTTTCTTTAAAGATTTGTGTATTTGTAATATCTTGTATTAATGAACACTCAGAGAAACTTGTTCGAAAACAACACATATTAGAATTAATCTGATCTCAATGTTCAATTAAATTTGATATCATTAAAACTTCAACTCAAGAAGGGAAACTAGATGTACAACTACTGTCTATGATGTGACATTCTTATTAGGCCACACATTGCACCACAAAGATTAATTGTGAAGTGCACCGCTATTGCCTAAGACGTGACGCGCAGAAGCATGTTTGTGTCGCGCCGGTGCTGTTCTAGCAAGTTGGGGTTTTACGCGCCAATAAATACAAAGGTCTTGCCTCACTTGAAAACACGCTCTTACGATGAGAGAAAGGTGAAATCACGATTAGGAAGGTCATAAGCGATCGGAAGCACAAGAGAGACGAAGAATCAACCGTTGGTAATTACATTTCACATATTTCGTCTCTATTAAAAAAAAATCATTATTGAATTGTGGTAAACGAGATTATTCAGTGTTTAATATATAGTATATATTATATCTCCTAAAAATGTATATTATTATTATTATTCCCTTTGTCTGATGTTTTAATTGCACTAATGCATATAAATTACAAACATTACTTATCTTTCATGTTGCCCTTTCATGTCCTAACAAACTCTACTTATCTTTTTCAATGAGGCCAATAATATAAAAATATGATATGAATTACTATCTTAATGAATGACACCATCAATGTAGCATTCTTATAGGGAAATATTTTTAAGAGTATTATTAAAGTGAAAAGTCATCTCAAAAACATGTATTCCCTCAAAATATAGTATAAATGTCAATATTATATTTAATGACGATGTGTTCTCTATGGGTCGCACTTCAGTGCCATTAACCCGCATACTCGCCGTCCTTTCTTCCTCACACCACTAGTTTCAGCAACCACCATTGCTCGTCGATGTTGAGCCTATCGTGCCGAGTTTTCCCTGGTTTTTCTCGCTCCCAACACTCGTCTTCAACCAGATCTTAGTCATCTACTCCGACGACCACCTCTATCTCGACTTGTCGCCGCACTTCGCTCCTTCCTCGCCGTCTCCTTCCATCACGTTTTACTGGTTTTTTCATAGACCCATATTCTCCTCATCGACACCGATCTTGGTTGTGGTGGGTTCCTAACGTCGAAGAATCATAATCTCCTTCAAACCGGTTGTAGTGTTCAGAGTCCAATGGTGGCGGTGCCCGTGCCAGTGGAGTCTAGTGATTATTTGGAGGATGGTGTGTGGAAGGAACCCATTGTGCGTGCGGAGATTAAAATGCAGTTTCTTTTGTTGTTTTTTTTATTTTTAACAAAAGGGACCACATGGCAAAACATTAAGTGTAGGATTGATCCAATATGGCTCACAAACATCCATGGTGACATGCCTTTCCTGTATTAAAGGAGTGCCATCCGTTCTTTAGAAGGAAAAAATGTAGATGTAATATTATACTTGCATGTATAATATAGATTTCACTAACTTTCTTAACTAGTACTCGTGACACGTCACTTAACATGACTCTTTATATAAACAAACATAAGATGCAATGGTTAAACTTCTTGTATTGCAAAGTAATTTGCATGGTTAGATTCCTACTTTTTCTGGTTATTTAAAATTTCGATTTTTTTTACAAAAAATAAAAAAGTCAAAGCAGTTTTTTAAGAAAAAGTCAAAGCAGTTGAATAGTTCATTTGCATGGGAAGCGTGATCTAATTAATGCAGAACAAACATAAATATTTAGTAGATCAGGTTGATTCCAAAATGGGTCAAGTTATCGGTTCTGTCCAATTTTCAATGGGTCTCACTGATCCGTACCGTTCTAATTACATGATCGATAAAAAATGTGGCTCAACCTAGTAAACCAATTGATTTTAAAAACTATGTGGACAACGGTTTATTAGTAGGATCAAGCATGGCATAACCACTTTTTCTCTTTACTAGACTATTACCCGTACGTTGCACGGGTCATTCATACGAAATATATTAACGAAATTTTGAAAGGTGACGAACATAAGTAAAACATCGATAAATACTAATAGAGTTGATATCTAAATTAAAATTGTTTAATGGATACGCTAATAAAATGATACGAACTCATACATTGCGAAATACTTCTAATAGATTATATTAACTTGTTATCCATCCAATTTCTCATTGTAGTGTAAAACCTTTATTTCTGATTGTTGAATTCTGACTCTTTTGTATTCTATTATATAACCAAAACAGTACTAACACTATAACCAATTAGGGAGTTGTGCAAAAACAAACCTGCAGTATACCTTAAATCACATACGAAACAGGCATGGGCATCATCCTTGGTAAGAGACATTAACACATCTTTTTATATTATGATATCATTAATTATATGTCTGAACTACCCTATATTGCTTGTATTGGAGCCACTAAACTAACAGTTGGAACATTTATCATCCTCAATTCATTAAATATAGTTAACATGCTTCTTATTTGGTCACTCTCTCCCCTATAATGATAACGATGGGGACACCAATTTAGCTTTTAAACTATACTTTCTAGGGTACCGATATTGGTCTTGTGGCCAAGTTAATATCTTTCATCTTTCTTTGCCTATCCAAAAAAAAAAAAATCCATTTTATTGCACATTATTCAAGTAATTAACGCATGATCCTTTGTAGAGAATACTATTGTCTAAGAAATATATATTTTTTATATCAATACCATGATTAAATAGAATTTTTTTAATTTAGTAATGAATATCACTTATTATCAATTATAGGCCTAAGTTGACATTCATCCATTGATTGATTCAAAATTAACACAATATAGTGTGTAAGATAACTCAAATGAAATAGCATAAACAACTGACGATCAAACACAATCCAAGACATCATAACAGGAAGAGATAAATTATAGAAAAATAGAGTCATAGTTTGAATTGAGCACTATCTCAAACATCAAATGTGCAATATAGTGTAGCACAATCCCCTAAAGAACTTGTCCCCAACGTTATTCTCTTTCCCACCTGTAGCTGCCTTGCATTGCAAAATGACTTCCAATCTCCTCCAAATATTCATTGAGTCTCCAGTTTGATCGTGTTATTTGCATCATCAAACTCCAGTTTTAGTAACCAATAATGTCCTGAATAATCTATCAGGTCAATATCCGTTGAGTCTCTATTGATGATGTCGTCGACAAATTTAGCATAAGTGAAGGTCTAAATGTAAAAAAATGTGTGCATATCAGACATAAGCTACCAATTCCAAACAGGCGACAAATAAATGAAATACTGATACTACTCAAAATAATAAGAGTTGGATCAACCAATGTCACATACTGATTCATCGAATGACCAATCTCTTATGTGAGACTCCTGCCTATGTTAAGATGTTTTTTAGGCATTCACATGCTTCTCACATAAAATTTGGATGCAACTAAGTTAAAAAGGACATTGAATACGCAATTTATACATCAATGAGTTGCTCACATGTGTCATTCGAGTGAAGAAACTTGTTTTTGGTGTAAACTTATGAGGCTTGACATGAACCTATAAATAAAAATACGTATATATGCAAATATCACTGGATGAATAAAAACGTGTGCTTCAAGATACAAACAAACTTCGTCCGGGTGAAACTCTACGTGATAGGTATGCCACTTAAGGCTAAATAGCTGCATATAGGCCGGATATGTTATGTCATACTCCCACATGGCAACATCTGACAATGGATGAATCAAAATAAAAAATTTAGCGCCTTTTATCCATGAAGTGAACTTGATGGTTATATATCTATTTCTATATAAGATTTATCCAATATAAAGGGAAAACAAAAATAATACCTTTAATGCTATATATGGTGAATTGAGTGACTTGTGTGGTAGATTGAACATCCACCATGGCTGCCTTTGGGTTGAAGTTCAAATTTTTACTTAAAACTACCAGAGGAAGAAATAGCTATACAGTTGCACGCAAACATGTATATATATAGAAAAGGTTCTCCCACAAGCGATATTATGCAGCGAAAAATTCAAACATGTGCCAACATGCTATAAGGCTCATTATGTTTATTCCAATGGCCAATATCAAGTCCCCAACATCAGAATAAATGCACCCACCTGATGGAATTGTTTCTGCCTATTGACTTTTTGATGATGCATCTCCCAATTAAGTAGGTGATTAATGTCATTAATGCATGTTTGATGTCCTGTATTTGAAAAATATTGGTCAAAATATCACTAAGTTTAATTGTCCATAAGAATAACGTATTGAATTGTTTGAACTCCAACTACTAAAAGAAAATACTATCTCTTAGGGGGCGTTTGTTTCACGGATGCAAAAATGATTCCCTGGAATAACTTTCCCATGAATATATTCCTTGGAATTATATTCCCGGGAATATTTTAAAAAAGTGTTTGGTTACCAATTTGAATTTCTGGGAACTTTCTTTCTAAATTCCTAGGAATATTAAAAATATGTTTGGTTTAAAATGTATAATCCCAAGAATAAATGTCAAAATTATTAAAATACCCTTTTACATTCAAGAGACGAAAAATAATATTTTTCATGTTTTTTTAATCAAGCGAAGTATATATATATATATATATATATCACATGGCAGGCTGAGAATCTGTCCAGCAGTTCAGCACTGCAGCAAATGGCTGGTAGCCGCGCGCTGAACATTCAGCCATTGAATCCATCACATGTGCAGCCAAGTTCCATTGGTTTAGCAGGCCGGCAAGCTGCAATTCTACCTACAAATTCTGAACCACATCCGCACATGCATTTAAAAAAAAAGATTGAAGATAAATATAGAGAAATTTAAAAAAAAAAACACACACACACACACAAACAAAACAAAACATAAGACACAAACCTGTTATGGATGGATCTGAATCCAGATGAGTGAAAAGAGAGAGCAAAGAGGGGTTTATATATATATGTGGGTTTCTATTAATTTGGAGAACGCGTGGGAAAAATTAGGAGGGAAGAAGCGCGGGTAAAATAGGGGTATGGGTGGGTTTTCACCATGAATGTGGAGATTTCATTCCCAGGAATAGAAGATTCCAGCCCCCCACCCCCGGGAATAAAAATAGAGAGACAACGGGTTAATAAGGTTCCTGGGAATAACTTATTCCTGGGTATATTATTTTTGTTCCCTTCTACCAAACATCGGAATATTGCATTTAATTCTCTAATTCCCAGGAATATATTTTTTATCTCCCAAACAAAGATTTCTGCGTCCACCATGATCAACATGCAGATTTTTTTACAAAGATTTCTGCATTAATTGATTTGAATTATAATCCAATTAAAATGAGATATGACAAAGATGTGTTTGTTTTTACTGTTTGTCTGTTAAAACTTCACACCATACTCACGGAAAAAAAAAACATCACTCCATACAAAACTGCTTTTTTCGTTAGTAGCATACTTACGAAACAATATATCTTAAGGATTATAATCCTAACAAATTGTGAGGAATCAAGATAACATGAACTAACATAGCGACAATAACAATCATTATCGATTAGGACTAAACAAACGACATCATATTAAAATGCATAAGTCTGGCAGAACATAACACTACATCAAGTCTTTCATAAAATTAAAAAGCAAAACAAAAATAAATCAAAAAACAATCCAACGGAAATGACGACCAAAAGCTTGTAACTTGTGTAGAGACCAAAAGTACATTAGACATGACAGTAAAAAACAAAACTTTGTTAGTTTCTTTTCACTTTATAATAAGTTTTGCTGAGTTGTTATTTTGCACAATAAGCATATAAATGTACCTCTCAAACAGTGCAATCAAGAAAAAGGAAACTCTGGTTTTTTTTCCAAATAGCTCTACCTGGAAACCTCAATTGCTCTATTCTGATTTTTGCCAAATAGCTCCATTTCTTTCAAAAGGAAACTCTGGTTTTTAAATTCAATTTGATAAAACCACCTAGTAAGAAAAATTATTACATAACAGAAGAGGGATTCAAGATTAAATTAAGAGAAAGATATGCAGAAGAAAATGTTTGCAAAGACAAAGTGGTGATAGAGATTTGTAAACCATTTGAGAGGAAGAACATAGAGAGTACCTAAAACTGATGCAACCTGCAATTTTCTTCAATTGAACAATTCAACTTGTTGTCAAAACTCAAGCGGTAAAGAAACTTAGAGCAAAATGAAAGAAGAGAAAAGAGATGTGAAAAAATGGAGAAAGTGGTGGTGGGTATCGATAAGTGCAATGTCAATCTTGTGTTATGTGGAGAAAGTGGTTTTGGGTATTGATAAGTACGTAAGAGATGCTGATTGGGAGTTTGAAAACCCTATTTACTGCAAAGAGGTATGTGGAAAGTCATTATAATTGCTTAAGGGATGGGTGAGTAGTTGGGAGATTAGATTAGCGTTAATTACCTGCTTCGGAGGGGAAAATGGAAGGCATTAGGGCAAACATGCCAGCTCATCAACAGTGGCTTTTATAATAAAGGATTTGCGTCATCTTAAACATTGTCGAATGTGACCCTCCATTGTTACTTAATTCTAGTTACATCTTGTTGTAGTAAGAAGCATTGTTGTCAAAATCTCGACTTAAATCCTAAAATCCAGGATTTTGCGACTTTCTTCACCTTCAACAACTCAAATCTATAGTAGAATCCTATAATAGGCAAAACCCATCGATTTTGTTTGCGACTTTACGATTTCTTATAAACTAAGTTATTTATGACTATATACCATTTATAACATATATTTAGTATTATTATTTTTTGGTAAAATCCATCAATTTTGATTGAGATTTTACAATTTCCTATATCGATTCTACAAAAGCTCTTAAGTAAAATCCTTCGATTTTGGTTGCGATTTTACAAGTCTCGATTTTGCTATTTCCTTTCGACCTGAAGTAAAGTCTTGATTTTGAGAACTTTGGTAAGAAGGAATTTCACAATCAATGTGGAGTCAAACTTATTATTAATTTTACTACTTGATGACAAATTTTTTAATATTGCTAATCTATTAATCAAGTTTTTGGTGTCGTTGTTGGAGATTGTTGATAACTTCAATAAGCAGTTGTAATTTTGATTATAACTTTTATTTTTGTAAATAGCAGTTAACTTACTTTCAAGTTTTATTTCCTCGTTAAATTTTTATATTATTTCAATTACACTAACACTTTCAGTTACCGTGCGTGATTTTCACTTGATGATTTGATTGTATGGAGTCCTATTTAAGGTATAATTTTGTTTATGCTTAGCAAGAAACAAAAGAACAAATCCTAATTTAACCCTAATCTCCAACCAATGCATACTCTGGGAGGATTTGGTTAAAGAACAAAAGAAGAAAACATCTCTGAGAGGGACTTATTCTAAAGTCATGATTCATGAACTCTTAGAAGAACAAAATGCTGCCTTCGCCACTCAATTAGTAGCTTTACAGATGATACAACGATGTGTCTCAGTTAAGAATGACTATGCAGCAGAACATGAAAGTATGGAATGCAACCTTGTTAAGAAAATGAACGGAAGTGATCATTTTCCAGGTGTACAAAGTTACCCTAAAAAAAGAATCACTGAAGTTAGAAGAAACACTGAATGAATTCGTGAAAGAAACAGGTGAAAGTCTGCAGAATATAAAGGTAAACATGGAACATAACTGCAAGGATAAGGAAGCCACAATATTGAAAAGATTTGAAGGATAACTAGATCAGGGAAGACATCAAACGCGCAATATGATTCAAGCAGGAAGAGCAAATCCAGAAGGTAAAGAGGAAGGAGAGGAGCATTAAGTTTCCAAGCTAATTGAAACACTGTCAAAAGACTATATTGAGATCAACTTGGCTGATCTCATTAAATGGCTACTGGGTTTGCAAAGCTAGTGGAAAATGAGAAAGAGAAAGAAGAGCAAACACCAAGAAACTTGGCAATAGCGAAAAAAGAAGGAAGACTCGGGATGCTTCACAATTCCATCTACACTAAAAGGATCGTATGTCCATCAAGATATATGTGATATATGATCTAGTGTGAATCTCATGACAACATCCCTTCTTTGGAAACGAGGTGAAGTAAAATAGAGAAGTCTCATACATCGACACAGATTTTGGAAGTGTGACTCTAAAGACAAGTAAAACTAAAGAAAGTGCTTTAATACCCTTAAGGTAGAAGATCAGGAGATAAGCCATGAGTGTTCCTTTACTAAAAAACCAAACGAGAAAAGAAAAAGAGTGGAGAAGAAACAAGGCACAGAGCTGGTGCAAATTCCAAGAAGAAATTGTACATTTGGGAACCAGCGTGTGATGAGTGTAATCTCACACACGTTGCGCACAGAGCATAGCAATAAAAATTGGAGCAATTTCCCTTTAAAATTTTGACACCCATAATTAAATTGATCACAATAAAACTCCATCATCATTCAACAACTTAGTCAACAACCATCAATTTCATACTCCGACACAAAATATCGCAAGAATTATCTTTCAGCAAAACAAGAAGCTAAATCAACTCAAACATACCGAGAGCCATCCATATAATGAACCCAAGAAGTTAAGGTCAAAATAGCCAGTTCCATACGTCGTGGCCTCAAGAAATCACATTACACAGATGTTGAGGCAACAAAAGTTGGTCAATCGTTAAGGATTTTGACCAGATTGACAAACGACGTGCCCAGATCATTGCCAACAACATCAATCATGATGAAGTCAGTGTCCTCATCACAAAATTAGCCACCATCTATGCCAATTAAGAAGAAGAATAAGTCCCTAGATCATCCCTCAATTCTCCTTGAGCAGAATTTAGACAAGACTCCCTTGGAGGGGAAGTGGCATCAGGAGAACCTTTCGGTGCGACCAAGCCGTTCTCCCCATTAACGCGGAAGAGGTCGAAAAGGTCATAGTGTCTACCTCCATGCCAAAAAATGCTCCACCTATAAGACCTCATTCCATAACGACTCAGTAACCAGCTTCTCCATGGCAGCCTTAAGCCAGCCCTTCTTAGAAGATAGGGCGGACTTCCCTGGTTCAAGATAGATTGAAGACCAAGTCATCATGTTCGATCTCTAAAAATGTAATTCGGTTTGTAAGGGAGTGGACCTTGGTATCCCAAGCAGTAAGGTTATTCTGCGCCTCCTCCAAATCATATTTGGCAACCTTAAAATCTGCGAATTTATCAAAAAGATTATTCTCTAGCTCCCTAACCCACTTCTCCAGGTCCAATACTTTGGTCGCAAAATGAGCCACATACCTGATCCGCTGAAAGCGTAGCACCGCTGAGAGTGCAATAAGAAATCAACAGTCATCAATCTCCTCCCGCCGTCTAAGATCTCCTAAGATGATAACTGTGCCCACGTCAGCCTCATTCACCGTTTCCTGGAGGGCTGCAAGATATTTGGGCAAAGGCTGAGAAAAGAAAATTCCCAGCTTGTAAGGTGGAGAAGACCCAAATCCAAGCAGAGGTAATTGAAAAAAATAAAAAAATAAAAGTCAAATTTTTTGAAATATGGAAACAAGCTGCAACTCATTCCTCATTATGTGTAGTTTTCATGGATATGTTCACTAGTCTTCAAATCAATCTATATGTTACTGAGGCAATGCCAACCTATGCAAAAAAAAATAAAAAATTAAGCAATTAACGACTAAGAAAATAAAATTCAAAAAGAATGAAACAATGTCATTGACAGGCTAATGAAGTGCTATCTTCCGATGTAAGCTTCCTCCAAAGGTGAACCATTGTTCCGTGCATTATTGGAAATTTGACTATGGGAATTGCTCTTTGTGATTTAGCTGCAAGTATTAATTTAATAACACAATTTATGATGAAGAAGTTATCGGGGGAAAAGTACAACCCACCAAAATATACTTGCAACTTTCTTTAAAAAAAATGTATATATACTTGCAACTTGCTGATATATCTATAAGATTTTTGTATTGAATCATGGAAGTTGTGCTGGTAAAAGTTGACAAGTTAATGTTTCTGATTGATTTTGTAATAATAGATATGGAAGAAGATGGTGAGGTTCCTATTATCTTTGGTACACCATATTTAGCCACCGGGAAATATACGATAGATGCAGAGCAAGGCGCACTCATGTTGAGGTTCTGAGATGAAAAGGCTACCTTCAAGGGTTTACATTATTTAGTACAAATTTTAACAATTATAACATTGTGCAGTCATACTTTATGGGTTTACAATATCATTTTAGTACAAATTTTAGTATATTTTTTTATTAGGAAATACATATATTAAGGACGACGAGTAATTGGAATCAAGCATAGGTCATGTTTTCTTCCTATAGCAAGCCCAAATGACTCAGTCATATCCAGTTCTTCATTCTTGATTCCATTAGGAAGCTTCCAATCAAAGTGGTAAAGTAACTGAGCAAGAGGCAGCTCAATGTTGGATAAGCCAAATCCAATGCCCGGACACATTCTTCGACCAGCACCAAACGGTATGTATTCAAAGTTTGTGCCTTTCAAATCAATTGTCCTATTAAGAAATCTCTCAGGTTTAAAACTCTCAGCTGCAGCCCAATACCTTTCATCTCTTCCAATTGCCCAAACATTGATAGCAACCCTTGTTTTAGCTGGGATCTCATACCCGTTGATTTGGCATCTCTCTCTACTTTCTCTTGGAATCAACAAAGGTAAAGAAGGATGCAGCCTTAATGTTTCTCTGATTATAGACTGTAAGTATATCAAATGGTGTAACTCTGTTTCATCCACATACCCCTTTTTGTCAAACACTTTTCTTACTTCAGCTTGTGCTTTCTCCATTACCTTTGGGTTCTTTATCATCTCAGATATCCCCCATACCACAACCCCTGATGATGTTTCACTACCAGCAGCAAACATATCCTAAAAATGGATTAGCATCAACATTATCTAGTTTATAAACCAACATGCATTTTCATCTATACAACACAACAACAACAACAAAAATTAAGTTATTTACGTAATGTGGTCTCCAAAATTTTAATATAGGTAATTATAATATTATTCTTTTCTTTTATGGAAATGTTACTTCAAAACAAGGTTTTAAAAAACGATCTGTTATTGAGAAATAGGCCGCGGCAAAAAGGTATAGGTAGCAGACGTTACCGTTTTTCACCATTTTTATAGAGTGAACAAAAATCACGACGAAATGTTGTTTCAGCTGCGATGAAACACCATTACGGGCCGCAAAAAATTGCCGTTCATGACAATAAACATAGAATCCGAATATTTTTTCAATTGAGAAAGATGATAATCATATTTTTAGTACATTTTTTTATCATAAATTACATAAGTTATCTCCTTATCTAGTTAAGAACTCCAAATCTTTCTCTAGTTTAAGTTATTTAAGTTACTATCATTATTTAAGAGTTGTGCAATGTTGTGATTAATTCACTCTGCGACAACCGCAGCCCGCATCGCAACACCCGTAACGGCCGAAATCACAAAATCCAATACGCGACCGCGACCGTTATTTAAAACCTTATGAATTTAAATTTATAAAGTAGTATTAAATTTTGAAATAAAGGTGTAAACAGGTTTGGTTGTAGACTAACCAGAATGATTGATTTCATATTGTCATCTGTTAATGGATGGTCATGTGACTGATCATTTTC
>Ga0315914_1006616_pt1 | contig 16348 bp, 14 predicted proteins | sample MpolenodulesMG_FD_203920 | JGI IMG/M metagenome (GOLD analysis project Ga0315914, IMG submission 203920) | Medicago polymorpha root nodule microbial communities from Los Angeles, California, United States - elongated nodules | ecosystem: Host-associated > Plants > Roots > Nodule | place: USA... | reverse complement strand
CATGGAAATCTATGGTTGAGCAACCCACTCAACAGTTATATGCAAATGCATTAGTGGAGTTCCAAGATGAATGTAGTGATTTCCCACTTTTCTTAAATTATGTCATAACCACCTTGAAAGAAGTGAAGGAGAAAATAGTAAGGCATGGACAGACCATGTGATGCATCTTGGTTGCAGAACCACCAACATGGTAGAATTGGCTCATGCTTTAGTAAAGAAATATTTGGACAATAGTGTGGGTGATTTGGGTACTTGTTGGGAGAAAATACATGACATGTTGGTGCTTCAGTTCACTGCGATACAAACAACCTTTGGTCAGAGCGTTACCGTATTGGAACATAGATTCAAAGATGTCACTTTGTACTCCGGGTTAGGTGGTCATGTGTCTAGATGGGCTTTGGACAACATTACTTTGGAAGAGTCACGTTGTAGGAAAACATTGTGCATGGACAAAGAAATTTGCGGTTGTGTTCAAAGGGCTTCTTACGGGCTTCCATGTGCATGCGAAATTGCTACTAAAATCCTTGAAGACAAGCCAATTTTATTGGATGAGATACACCACCATTGACATAGGTTACGTATGGGCGAAGAAAGTAATGAAGATGGTTTTTCTTTTGAGGATGAGTTGAAGGGTATTCAAGAACGTCTCAAGAAACTCCCTTTCCAAATGAAGCTTGAAGTCAAAGAGGTTTTGCGACAGTTGGCATTTCCTGAAATCACCATGATGTCTCCACCACCACGAAAAATACCAACCAAGGGAGCCAAGAAAAAAGTGGACATTACGAGGTCTAAAGGAAAAGTTACATCGACTAGTCGAATCCCTTCTTTGTGGGAGGTTGTTGATTCCCAAAATCCGGATAGTCAACCGTCACCATCACCAAGAACTTCATCATTTAAAAGAAAAAAAGGTGCTCGTCTAGGTAAAACATCACTTTCCCCACTTCCACCACCTACTCGGTATCCAAAGCCTAATCATATTTCGATTATGAGGCCTTTTATACCCAGTTGAGGTGATTATGATGTGTTGTTGGTATCATGGGGTGATGGTCTAGACGTTGTTGAAGCTAACCCCCAGTTGTTTGTGATGGACCGCCTACCTATTTGTATGAATGGGTAGACGGCGTGCATGAGTAGTTGTTGGTTGCTTGGTGAGTGTTTGAGAATAGCGGGAAAAATCTCCATTATCGGTCTTTGGAGTCATAGAGTAGGCTCTGATCTAGAATGTTTGTCTTTATGTTTACTTTAGATTGATTATGTTGTTGAGATTTTACTCATATGTCGAGATTTGGAGATTTTTATATGGTGATGTATGTTGATTTCATGACATGTATATTTTTGGTGATGTATGTTATGTATCCGCTGCGACTGTTGATATATTTGTATATGCATGTTTTGAGTTTTGTTGGAAAAGTGACTTCTATTTCTTGAATATTTGTATTATTCACGTGTTTTATCGCTTTAATAGAAATAGGGCATTACAAGTCGAGTCGTACTTGATTATGTGAATCGGTGTATATGTGCATTTGTGGACCTTTGGTGATTGTTGTGAATATTTGAACCAGACTCTAATTGTATGTCTTGCTTGATTGTACTTATGTACTCAATGGTGTATGATGATGTTTGTTATTCTTGGTGATGCTTATATACTTGGTGAATTTATTTGATGATAATTATTTTGGTAATAGTAATGAGGTGAGAATTATGATTTGGTGATTCCTTTGATAATGATGATTTCTTGCCTAAACTTTGAAATGATGAAATGTAATTTATTGAGTTGATTAGGCAAGAGTGTATGTGATCCATATGACTTATGTGAATGACATGACTTGTATGCATTGGGGAGAGTATGTGCTTTATGTAAAATAAGTAAAGTTGCATGTATAATTGTACTTCCTAAATGATAAGTTGGTATAGTTTGATGATTAAGCTGAATGGGGAATGAGGTAAGAAGTTCTTATATTGATTGATGTTGTTAAGTGATGTACATTATTGATGATTTGATTAAAGAAAGAATATGCTTGAGGTACTATGATAGAAGTAAGATAACATGATTTGTATTGAATTGGGGTGAATATTCAGGAGATGTTAGTATTCTAGGAATGTTGAGTATGTATATGTGTTATGCATGAAATCCTTGAATGTTTATGTTTGTTTATGCTTTAATTGTGAATTGTGAACTAACCCTCATTGGTCGTTTGGTTGACCGCCTACCTTATTCGTATGGATGGATAGACGGTGTGCATGACTAGTTTTCTTTGCTATGGTGAGTTGCTCTAGGATAGCTTGGATGCTACCTTGTTTACTGCATTTCAATGTCTTAGACTTAGGGCTCTGATTAGGGGGTCCGTCTTTAAGGATTGTCTTTATTATGTCTGTTGGATATTTTTGAGACTATGTATTGATGATGATACATGTAGTATGTTGACATGGCTATTTGGAGACTTATTTCTTTTTTTATAAATGACTCTTGAGATGATTTATTTAAATGTCGATGTAATGATGTTTTATTCTACTACGATGTTTAGAGAAAATTATGTATGCATGCTTGGTGAATTATTGAAGAAGTAACATCTAAATTCCTTATATGATTGTATCATTAGCGTAAATTATCGCTTTTAGAGTATAGGGTGTTATAGTACTCATCATCTGCGCTTGGAAGTGGCCAGTAGATGCTACGTATTGTCCCATTCCCTTTACATACTGTGTCTGAAGGAAAAATGAACTTGTATTCCAAATCTGGGGGTACTGGCCTTAACCAGAATTGGTCCTAGAAAAAGGAAGGCCTTCTGCATTCAAAATAGCTTTTCTGCAGTCGGCATTAACAAGAAGTATTTGGCTCCATCAGATTCGTGAGCTGCTGTCTTATGCAGAATATGCTTGATCTCCTCCAAATTGGGACGACTTTATTGGAGCATTTGGGTCACCATCACCACGCAATATGATGCATGGCCACCTTGGGATATCCTTTGCATGAAAGAGCGTTTTGCTGCACAAGGTCAATGGTCAGCAATATACCACAAGCAGTCTTTTGATAAAGCCCTGAACACCACCTTTTTGTTGGCAAGCCTCCTTTGACGAACATATGTTGCTCTAAACCTAAAAAGGTCTTGGGTTCCAAAGGCAACAACTTTTTCAATAATGGCGGTGAGGATTTCGTCTAGAAGTCTTTCCATTTTTTCAGAATTTTTTCTCTCTCTTTCGTAAGAAGAAGAAAAGTGCAAGTTTCGAGGGATGAAAGACAGAATTGGAAGATTGGTTTATGAAAGGAACGAGAAAATGAGTTTTTATAAATGATGAAGGTGATGAGACAAGCTCTTCATTTTATCTATTCAGTAACTGCCACGTGTTTTAAAAGAGATGGTAGTAAGTGGGAAGTTGAAAGTTTTGAGGAAAATAAATTCACACCATCTCCATAAAGGAGGCACTATAATGATGAGGAATGGGGAAGCATGAAGGAGAGGAAAATGAAGGGTTAACAAGTGACACTTGATGCCCTAGGGCAATGGAAAAACCCAACTAACTTTTCAACTACAAAGTGGTGGCCCATTTAAGTCTTGAAGATGTACAGTAAAAGGGAAATTGAAAAGATCATTTTTTTGGAAATAATAATTAGCATGACATCATTCTTCAGAGAATACGTAGAGTTTTCAAAAATGCCAATTTTATCCTTCATGTTTTCCAGTCGAAAATGACATTTTTGGGGGGCAATTTGTTAAACTGTATTTTTATATGTTGTTATTCGACAGGTGAAAGTATGTTTGAAACAACAAAATTCTCTAAGTCCATAACTAAAGTTGCCGAGTTCAAAAAATGCTGAGAAGGTATTCGACAGAAGCCACAATTCGACAAAGCATTGGAATTTTTCAATAAAAAGGTGGAAACTGACAAGCAGTTGATTCAACAAAGAAGTGGTTTCAAGTGTCCAGACACGTGGAAGACATGCAGTTTTCGACGGGGACGAGCAGTTTTTAGCAGTTTTAGGTGCTGCAGTTACTTTCTATATGTATATATAGTAGTTTTTCATAAGAAAAATAGGTCACAAATCACTTATAGAATTCTTGCACTCGAAATACCAGCGTCTAGATAAAAGAGTCATACAGAATGTATGTAATCTGATTTGTCGAACCACCTTTACATTTATGCAATTTAATTTACATTTTCTTTAAGTTTATGCGTTTTAAACTTTTAGTTCTTTTACTTGCATTTCCTTTACTTTTCTATGTTGAAAGGCAGTTTATTTTCGTACAAGTTCTAATTGTTCTTCATCTTGTTCATAAAGCAACGTATGAATATGATGAACATTCATGTACTTTATGGAAAAAGATTGCACAATATGTCATATGATTTCTGATTTGATCCTGCTTATAATAATCAAAACTAGTCTTGTTGTTTACCCAAAAACTCATGTAAACAGAACCATGCTAAAATAGGTGTCTCTATCCAATGAGTTTCTGATTATGAAAATAGTTTTTGCGATGAGGTACCTGATGGGGAAATGTAGTAGGGAAATGAGTCGTAAAAGACGGATGGTTAGATATGATGTTGAGAGCCCATGATAAAAATATATTCTTTACTTGATCTAAGGGTCAAAATTAACTTTTTTATAATGGGAAACTCTTTCCTCTCCATCCTAAATGCCACCTCTTTTTATAATATCTACCTCCAAACATAGCCTTAGATTACTTAAACAATTTTGTGCACGTGTCATTCCTTGTTTATCTCAATCTATCTATATAAAGACAGCTCTGCACCTCTTTTCACTTTGGATCTGGGGACTTTCACTTCTCTCTCTATCTACTTATCTGATTGGTCCTTTCCTTTACATAGGATAGGTACTGCAGTTCTACATAATCTTAGATCTCGGTTATTGATTCATCATCCACATGTTATGTTTCCATAGGCTGCTTTAGTAGTAGCAAACCAAACAAACACTTTATTTATGATTGAATTTTGATGTTTGCAGGAAAGAAAAGAAAAGAAAAAGTAAGTAGTAGCAGGCAGCAATGGCGAACAGGAAACTTGAAAAGATGGCATCCATCGATGCTCAGCTTCGGCAACTGGTTCCTGCAAAAGTGAGTGAGGATGATAAACTGGTTGAGTATGATGCTTTGCTCTTGGATCGTTTCCTTGATATTCTTCAGGATTTACACGGAGAGGATCTTAAGGAAACGGTTCAAGAAGTATATGAACTTTCTGCTGAGTACGAAGGAAAGCATGATCCTCAAAAACTTGAAGAACTTGGAAATCTCATAACTAGTCTGGATGCTGGAGATTCTATTGTTGTTGCCAAATCCTTTTCTCATATGCTTAACTTGGCTAACTTAGCTGAAGAGGTCCAAATTGCTCACCGCCGAAGGATTAAGTTGAAAAAGGGTGATTTTGCTGATGAGAACAATGCAACAACAGAATCAGATATCGAAGAAACTCTCAAGAGACTTGTAGGTGAGTTGAACAAGACTCCTCAGGAAGTTTTTGATGCACTTAAAAACCAGACCGTTGATCTCGTTCTTACTGCTCATCCAACGCAATCAATTCGCAGGTCTTTGCTTCAAAAGCATGGAAGGTTAGATTCAAAACCTACTACTTTTCACCTTATGTCCTTTATTACTTTTGTTATTTTTCATCACTTCATTTTCTTTACAGGATACGTAATTGTTTAACACAATTGTATGCCAAAGACATCACTCCTGATGATAAGCAGGAGCTTGATGAGGCTCTACAAAGGGAGGTGGATATCAAAACTCTTGGAATTTCTTTTGATACTTTTTTATACATGTAAATATAGAAATTTATATGCAATTTGATCTATTAAAGGGAAGTTAAGCACAAAAATAACGGGGAAAATTATTTCTCCATAACATATTTTTCTACGAGTTTTTGTGCTGTGATCTAATGGTTGTTACTAGTGCTTTGTATCTTTAAACCAAATTATACGTTTGAAACTTCATTGAATCCATGTTATCAAAAAGTATATAATCACCAAAATATATGTACATATTCAAGTTGCAAGCAAATGCTTTATTCATGAAGACATGGTGATTTTGAAACGTTTCTTCTGCTAACTCTGTTCTTGTAGATCCAAGCTGCCTTCCGTACTGATGAAATCAGGAGGACCCCTCCAACCCCACAAGATGAGATGAGAGCCGGGATGAGCTACTTCCATGAAACAATTTGGATGGGTGTACCTAAATTTCTCCGTCGTGTTGATACAGCTTTAAAGAATATAGGGATTAATGAACGTGTCCCATATAATGCTCCACTTATTCAGTTTTCTTCTTGGATGGGTGGTGATCGTGATGGTACGATTCTTTTTACCCCCACCAATAATAATTCTCAGTATACGAAGGAAACCAATATGTGAGATTGTGAAGCATAACATTATAAATGTGGCCACGTCAAATGTCAACCTTTAGACGGGTCATATTTGTTTGTTTGTAATATATGTCATGATACTATTAAGCTTCTCCAAATCTCATGTGTCTAACAATGTACAATATAATGCAGGAAATCCAAGAGTAACTCCTGAAGTGACAAGAGATGTTTGCTTATTGGCTAGAATGATGGCTGCTAATTTGTATTACTCCCAAATAGAGGATCTTATGTTTGAAGTAATTTAAAGCCGCCTAAATCTTTTTAAATGGTATCATTGTAGATGGTTTACTACTATGGCACCATTGTGTTGATTTCTCTTTTTGTTTCTGTAGCTGTCAATGTGGCGTTGCAATGACGAGCTACGTGTTCGTGCAGAAGAACTTAATAGGTCTTCCAAGAAAGATGCAGTTGCAAAACACTACATAGGTGTTTACTTAAGTCTCTCTTTTAAGTTCAATTAAGTAAATTTTTTGTACTTTAGTAAAAGTTCCCATATTATGATAGCTACATTGGTTAGTTTACTTTTCTGATACTCTTTACTCAAATCATGATACAGAGTTTTGGAAAAACATTCCTCCAAATGAACCATACCGAGTGATACTTGGTGAAGTAAGGGATAGGCTCTATCAAACTCGTGAGCGTTCTCGCCATTTGTTAGCTCATGGGAACTCGGACATTCCAGAGGAAAATACTTTCACCAATGTTGACGAGGTAATATATTTGCTTACTTTCTTTCCTTTCAAATAATACAATCTATTCCAGCTTCTGAGTTTAACAGTTTAAAAATCATCATTGTTATACATTATTCGTCCACTGTTTATGTAGTTTAAGCAACTTATCAAAACCTATTTAGATATTAATATAATTTCATTTTCTGAAATTGATGTTTTTCACTTTTGTTAGATTATCATCAATGTTTACTACTCTACTTTAGTTTTGTTTGTAGTGATAAAGGATAAAATAGACAGAACAGGGATATGTTTTATGAAACATTTAGTTTGATTGCTTGTTATTTTTTGGCTAACTGAACTTTTTAAATTTTTTCTAGTTCTTGGAACCTCTTGAACTCTGTTATAGATCACTTTGTGCTTGTGGTGATCGCGCAATTGCTGATGGAAGTCTTCTAGATTTCTTGAGGCAAGTCTCTACTTTTGGTCTGTCACTAGTGAGGCTTGATATTAGGCAAGAGTCAGACCGTCATACTGACGTGTTGGATGCCATAACCAAACACCTTGAAATTGGCTCCTACCAAGAATGGTCTGAAGATAAGCGGCAGCAATGGCTTTTGTCTGAATTGAGTGGCAAACGCCCCTTGTTCGGACCTGACCTTCCCCAAACCGAAGAAATTAGAGATGTTTTGGATACATTTCATGTCATAGCAGAACTACCATCAGACAACTTTGGAGCATATATCATATCAATGGCAACTGCAGCATCCGATGTGCTAGCAGTTGAACTTTTGCAACGCGAATGCCATGTCAAGCAACCATTGAGAGTTGTACCATTGTTTGAGAAGCTTGCAGATCTGGAGGCAGCTCCTGCTGCTTTGGCCCGGTTGTTCTCAATAGATTGGTACAGAAATCGGATCAACGGGAAACAAGAAGTCATGATTGGGTACTCCGATTCAGGTAAAGATGCCGGAAGGTTTTCTGCAGCATGGCAGCTATACAAGGCTCAAGAGGAGCTTATAAAGGTAGCTAAGGAATATGGTGTTAAACTAACTATGTTCCATGGTCGTGGAGGGACTGTTGGGAGAGGTGGCGGTCCCACTCATCTTGCTATCCTGTCTCAGCCTCCAGATACAATCCATGGATCACTTCGTGTAACTGTCCAAGGCGAAGTTATTGAGCAATCATTTGGTGAGGAGCACTTGTGTTTCCGAACACTACAACGTTTCACTGCAGCTACTCTAGAGCATGGAATGCATCCTCCAATTTCTCCCAAACCAGAATGGCGTGCTTTGATGGATCAGATGGCTATCATTGCCACGGAGGAATACCGTTCTATGGTATTCCAAGAACCCCGTTTTGTTGAGTACTTCAGGCTGGTAAGATTCCTAAAATAAAGATCAGTTACTTGTTTTTTCTTTCATTCTATTGAATAAACCGACAGTTATATTAACAGTCACTAAAAACCTTCTAAACTGCAGGCTACTCCAGAGTTGGAGTATGGCCGCATGAATATCGGAAGTCGACCGGCAAAGCGAAAGCCAAGCGGAGGTATTGAGACTCTCCGTGCTATTCCTTGGATCTTTGCCTGGACCCAAACAAGGTTTCATCTTCCAGTGTGGCTAGGCTTTGGGGCAGCATTCAAGAATGTTATTGACAAGGATATTAGAAATCTTCAAATGCTTCAAGAAATGTACAATCAATGGCCTTTCTTTAGGGTCACTATTGATTTAGTCGAAATGGTGTTTGCCAAGGGAGACCCAGGTATTGCTGCTCTGTATGACAGGCTCCTTGTTTCAAACGATCTATGGTCATTTGGGGAGCAGTTGAGAACCAAATTTGAAGAAACCAAGAAACTCCTACTTCAGGTGAAGCTATATTAATTCAATTAATTCCTAACAAGATGTTTGTTTCCAGTTATTTAAATTAATTATTGGAAATGTATTTAGGATTATAATGATGAGAATCTTATTTTTTAGTATTATTTATTTTATTGAACAAGTATTTTTTTTCTTTCAAAAGAACTGGTTGGTTATCATTTATAAAATTCCAAGTATTTTTAAAATTGCACATAAATTACATTCATACCATTTTCCTCCAATCCTCTTGGGAAACTTTTAACAAACAATACACTTCCCCTAGCCATATATTCTTGGGAACATATCTAGATTATTTGAACTATAAGTAGCTTTTTATTTTTTGTCATTGAACTATTTACTAAGAATATGGCACTGGTTAGTTCTTACAAAATAGCTTATTTTCATTTTTCTGCTGTACTGGTATAGGTGGCTGCGCACAAGGATCTTCTTGAGGGAGACCCTTACTTGAAGCAAAGACTCCGCCTGCGTGATTCATACATAACTACCTTGAATGTGTGCCAGGCTTACACATTGAAACGCATCCGTGATCCAAACTATAATGTGAAACTACGTCCCCATATTTCTAAAGAGTCTATCGAGATAAGTAAAGCTGCTGATGAACTTGTAACACTGAACCCAACAAGTGAATATGCACCTGGTTTGGAAGACACCCTCATTCTCACCATGAAGGGTATTGCTGCTGGCTTGCAAAACACTGGTTAAATCTGAGTTTATGTGGTCTTGTCTTCACTTCGCTTTCACTTTGGTTTTCTGTTTTCTTACCAGAAATAATGAATTAGTTGCTCATACCAAAAGGGTGTGTTTTTCTTTTCCCTAGTTATATCCATCATAAGATATGAACAGTGTTTCCATGGTTCTGTGCTAAAAATATAGATGCATTACATTGGAATGAATCAATGCAAGTTTGCAACTGATTGGTATGTTCAGTCCTAAACTATGTTGATCACTACTCATTTGTATCGACTACTAGTGTGGAACCCCTGCGTCACACGGATAATTTTATATTGTTACAAAATATATGTTATCATCTTTTTTTTTTTTTGAGGGAAAAATATATGTTATCATCAGTCATATATATTAATTAAATTTTTTTTTTTCGTTATTTTTTAGTGTGATATCCGTGCACCATACAAATACATGATATCATTGTCATAAGATGTAAAAAAAGTTATCAATATGTTACCAAAAAAAAATGAAAAAAGTTATCAATAGCATTAATGCAGAGTTCTTTTGGTTGATTTTTAGACAAAATACCATTTATTAACAAAAGTCTTGTGACAATATTTATTTACTAAATTATAGTCAGTGTTTTGAAATTTTATTAACATTGTTATATTGATTAATATCAATTTAATTTTAAATTTTAGTATAAATGACTCAACAATATTTTTGAGTGGTCTAGATTATTTTTATTTATAATGTTTAATTAATTTTATTAATACAGGGACAAAGAGTGCACCTAATTTAAATTTTTAATTAGTGTATTGCTATATTTTTCTCATTTTAATCTTGAAGATTTGCCCTGAAAAATTATGTAGAAGATACACAACTAATAAATACTGTCAAAAAATAAAATAAAATACACAGTTCTCTTATAATTAATTGATTCGTGAAAGAATATCTTAAAACAAATTAATTAGTGATAATTATGTGTCCCGTGGATAATTTTTAAGCTTAAACACACTTTTGGTCCCCTAACTTTGCACTAGTTACGATTCTGGCCCCATATTAAAAAAAAACCACATTTCAGCCTCTTAAGTTTCTTCCTTTTATAACTTTCAATTTTGATCATTCAAAATCAACCATTCAAGACAATAAAAACAACTTCCTTCTTCGAAAAAAAAAAAGACAATAAAAACAAGTGAGGTGTTTTGTTGAGCAAGTTTCAGATTTATAGGGCAAAAATATGGCTTGAGACTGGTTTCTTGATCTTCCACTGTCTCGAATAGTTGATTTTGAATGATCAAAATTAAAAGTTGCAAAAGGAGGAAAACTTAGAGGGCCGGAATGTAGTTTTTTAATAAGAAACCAAAATCGCAACTAGTGCAAAGTTAGGGGTCAAAAGTGTGTTTAATCCTAATTTTTATAGTAAATTACAGGTTTTTTTCTTCCATATTTTTATCTATAAAATATTTAAGAGGCACACTATTTAAAAAAAAAATACACATTTATCTTTAAATTAATCATAAACATTTCAAAAATCGAGTCGTTGAAACTTCCAGCTCATTGTCCAACCGTGGTTGAACGGAATAAAAAGTAAATGCATAAATAATAAATTAAATAATAAGGTGTTAAATATCATATCTAATTATATTTCGTCATATCTTATCACACGTCCAACACATCTTCATCTCCGCTACGTTTATTTTATTCCCGTATCGGTTCTTCATCAACACTCTGTTCCATACAACATCCTCAATCTTACAACTATCCAATAAAATTTTCCCTTCAACTTGAATGGTATCTACATATCACGATTCTTTTCCATTTCAACCACCGTTTTATACTATAAAATCAAGATATTTATATCCGAATCTATTTCTCCACCGTTTTATACTATAAAATCAAGATATTTAAACGTGTAGCTTCCGCTTCTATCCAAAACAAAGTAAGAAATTAAAATTTGATTATTTTGAACTAAAGAGGGAATGAACCCATAAACCTTGGAAACCGTGACTCATGCCAAGGAGTGAACACACATTTTTAAGAAGTATAACATTTACCATTAGATGTATAATTCCAAAAATGTTTGATATAAAAATCTGTAATTGGTAAACTACAATAAACTACAGTAAACTACAATGATCTCTTGATCTCATCCTTTACGTTTTATCTAAAAGCCCTCCTCATACAACCTTCATATCATTCAATACTACCCTCTTCAAATGAGATGAAAATGGAGAGAGTCTGTGTATGTGTGAAAGAGATATGAAAGAAAACTCAACAACCTATCTTCAAACGAGAAGAAAGGTGAACGGAAAGAATGGCATTGGTAGCATCTTCTGCCATTAAGAAATGACAAGAACTTCCTCCACAATTTCTGAGCTTACTTCTCCCAAATAATATCCCACTCCCACAAATTCTAATCATCATCAGATTCCAGCGTTGGGCTCTGAGAGCAGCTCTCCTTTTGATGGAGCTCCAACATTTTCTTTTCTGGATTACACAGGCCTGCAGGTATACAATAACCCAGATATAATTCACAAAATATTTCCCATTCCTTTCTGGTTACATTATAATATGATGAATATAACAAATGTGTGCATACACTCAAATGCATACATGTGCAAGATTTAATACAATACACTAAATATACAAGAATCTCTGCAAAGATGGTAAGTAACTAAACATTCCTTATTTCAGACTTTTTTATTTTTTTTTGAAGAAGCTAAATTAGCCCACTCAAATTGGCACCGGGGACTGGGAGAATCGAACCTGGGACCTTGAGGAGGAGCACACTTCCAGGTCCCAAGCCAATACCTCTAGGCCAACCCAAGTGGGTTATTCTTCAAACCAATTTAATATGAAGAGAGTAAAAATCCCTTGATTTCTTTTCTCATACATTTTACAAGTCTGTTAATGCAGTTAAATTTAACCCTCTTTTTTTTGCCATCCGATCTTCTCCATCGATAGTTGGACAGAGAGATAACTACACAAAAATTAAGCTTCAGACAATTGTTCACCACAAGGCAGTCCAATCATAACAGCAAAATTATTTGGTTGTAGGCCTATTTGTGTTTTTTCATATTTTTCGAGGGAATTCTATTGTACAAACTCCGGAATATAGATACTAACATTTTTGGGCAAAGAGAAAAACGAACCTGAACACTTAGGAATATCCCACACAGCAATAGATGTGGCTGTACAGTCTGAAGCACAAAGTTCGAGATTGTTCTCATGTTTGACATTCATTGCGAGCATCCAAGCTCCAATAGTAACATCTTCATTGCTGAACATCCGGAAACTGTGACACAATGCAAATATTACATTCGATATGGGAAGGGGTCAGGTACTGAACAATGTTCATATCAATATGTTTATTTATTGCAATCTTCATCCCTTTTCATTGGGATGAAAGGATGAAACACATTTTAAAACGTCGTGACATATGAAGCATGAAAATGTATGAATTAATTAGGGACATTATGGGGTTAAGAACGAAAGAAGCCAGTTCATAAGTTCCAAATTGATCTACACATTTCAAGCAATGTTTTCATAACCAGTCTATCGGTAAATTTGATAACTAACAAACAACTTACGGGATTGATTCAATGGACATGATATTCAAAGGAAACAACATTGTAAATCATAAACGGCTTTATATTTTACAAGTTTAAACTATGGACTCAAGAACCAAATGAGTGGACAAACTCCACAAAACAATGTTATGGAAGGTAATAAAACGAGAATATAGCTCCCAATCAATTTGGGCCAGGAAACAACTCATTACTCAACAGGACTATCCCAAATTCAGAGTAATGTATCAACTTTTATTTTATTTTTTAAAGATATAAACAGAGATTATCCAACCCTAGCACTAGTAGACATATAAATGTTCACAATCCATTATAGGAAATGGCAAAAGAGCAGATACACACAACACAAAGATCAATAGTATTTTATTCTGGATGCCCCCCACCCCCACCCAAAATTAAAAAATAAAAAACATATAAAAATAAAAAACAAGTATATCTAGTGCTATTTCCTGCAATTCCCAAAATATACAATAGTTGTCTACATTTTGCAACCCTAGTGTTTACTGAAAAAGGAAAACATACCTGTCATTTCGAAGAACAACCAAGCTTGAAACAACATCAGCAGAAAGAGCATATATAGGACCATAAGCATGAAGAAAATACTCCTTCCCAAGCAAATGGGACAGTGGCTCATACCTGCAAGATATATTAGTATAGTATAATTACTCCATAAACAAAAGAAGATCATATGATAGTTATAAAATGTCACCATAAATTGTAGAGCAAGACTAGATAGCAAATAACATCAACAACGTAAACTAAAACAAAAGGTTAATGGTTACATATGAGTATGACCCACAACAGGAATTGGCACTCAAATATCACAGCAAAAGGTGGGAAATTGTTTCAATTTACTGACGGTCGCAATTGGAAATAAATTCCCCAACTGGCAACAATCAATCACTATCCCATTAAGTGGGGACAGTTGACTGATAAGAAAAATAGAATTCTAAATTTGATATCAGCTTGATAAGTTATCAGTATCATAAAATACATGCAAGTCGTATCTCAGTTTGATATAAAGTAAACGCAATCAATATGAATCCCCGTGTGCATCTAGTTTAGACCTGAATCCGCATCTAGTTTGGACCTGAATCCCAACATGAATCTCAATTCATTAGGATGAATTCTGATTCACTATGATGAATCTAGATTCACTCTAATGAATCACAACCTGAACCTAGTGTTGTCAACCACTTTTTTTTTCAACTTGTATAGCCAACCACTTTTTCATTTCGATTTATGACTTGATGTATTTTGCTATTTTACTTGTTTTTACTTACAAATATCATATTTATATTGATCATGCATTTTAAGATACAGAATAGTTTCCAATGGATGATTCGGAAAATAGGTCTTTCAATTCATAACGAGTCTTGATTTGATAATCACGGATAACACTATTTTAGAAGTTTTGTTTGTAGTAATCAAATGGAAAACTAAAAATGGCACAAAATAGCAGTTGAAGATGTCATTTTGAATACCATGTATCTATTTATAATAACATTGTAATGATTTTGATGAATTATACTAAATTTATTTTGATTCAGCCACAGATAATAACAATTTTACTCTGCCCCCAAATAAATGGAAAGCCAGTTTAGAAGAAAGCTAAAAAATAAAATTGTTCAGAAAATTTACATGTAAAGGTAATTGAAAAAAAAAAAAGTTTCAGGCTGACACATAACTAAAACTAACATCTGCTTGGAAATCAATTATCTGACATAGGCTCTCTCTCACCATAGTAATTGTTCATTTCTTAATCCTAGAACTAAACAGTAATTTATTCTTTCTCAAGCAAACAACGCCGTTAAGAAGAGACCAAAACAAGTTCTATATACTAGTATTATTGCAACAAAGAAGCAAACTAAAGCATAGAGATAAAGTAAGTTCAATCAAAACAAAACTAACCATTTGAGTTTTGGATCAGTGAAAACAGGTCCTTTTTTCATGCATCCTATGTAAGTTTGAGTATGAGATCGCTCTTTTGCCAGTAGTAATGAAAGACGATCTGACAACAAATTGAAAATATTTTAGAAAAACTTAACTAGAGGTGTAATGCAGTCAAAAAAGGAATGAATTCCATAACTATAAGCCTTAAAGGTTTAGTCACCAGGTCTTAAATATATGTCATCATCCGCTTTGACATAAAACTCAGCGTCAAAAAGAGCATAAGAGGCTTTAAAGAAAGCTAACCTGTTACAAAGGAATAATAGTCAAGTTAGTAACAAATTACACACACACACACACACACACAAGCATACTACAATTTAACAATTTATTCATTTCCAGCACACACGTTTTGTATGGGAGCTTACTGTACTCCTCTTGAATATCCAACAGAATGAAATCATCATATTCTGCTACTTCCTTTTTAAGTGCAGACATCTTTGATTTATCACTTGTTCTTCCAATGACAAACCTAAATGCCAACCCAGTGGCTTCTTCCAAGCTGCAAGCAAGCAACAACAAATAAATTTAATTGCAAGATTTATACAACCGACCAATAAAACCATAGTAGTCAATTGCGGATAACGGTGCCTAGCGGACGACCCCAAAAATGCTATAGCGGGATAGCGCATAGCGCTAAGGCCGCTATTTGAAAACTTTTTTGACAAATTATGTAAATAATAGTATAAATTATAAACAAACATATATCTAATATAAATTGTTGAATTCAATGCAAACTTTACTATTTTTAGTTTCCTTAACTGGTGCCCTAAGGGCACTGGTTAGCATTACCCTAAAATTAAATATAACATTCAAATCTCATTAAACATTCATAAATCATACAAAACACCCAAATCTTGTGAAAGCTTTCAAGTCTCCAACATAATATCAAAAGTCTTAATCAAAATTCAACATAGTAGTCAATCTAGGATAGTTGTGCGTAGCGGCCGACCTCAAAAGTGGGATAGCTGGTTAGCGTGTAGTGGTATGACAAATAGCGGTCACCGATATTTGATTATATTTTGAACAAATTACTTGAATAATGGTATAAAGTATAAACAAACTTACATATTTCTAAAAAAAACAAACTTGCATTATATTAAATATAACACTCAAATCTCATGATACATTCATAAATCAAAACGCCAAAAATCAAAAGATAGAGGAACAAATAAAAAAATCATAAAACAAGAGAAACCATAACCATAAAACAAAAGAAAAC
>Ga0315914_1006614_pt1 | contig 16353 bp, 9 predicted proteins | sample MpolenodulesMG_FD_203920 | JGI IMG/M metagenome (GOLD analysis project Ga0315914, IMG submission 203920) | Medicago polymorpha root nodule microbial communities from Los Angeles, California, United States - elongated nodules | ecosystem: Host-associated > Plants > Roots > Nodule | place: USA... | reverse complement strand
AAAAATATGTTAAAAATTTAAAAGTTTAAGCACAATTAAGCAAATTTTAATTTTACAAGGACTAAAAGTATGTGTTGGTCCCTGTTAAATTAAAATTTGTTTAATTATACATAAACTTTTATATTTTTATATGATTTTTAACAGACATGTTAAGAACATTATAATAATTCCTTTATAAAAAAATTAGAATTTTTTAACATGTAATGAATTAAATATAGTTTTTTTAAACGCCAAAAATTCAAGATAAAACTAATGAAAATTTGGACATAAAACTAAAGTTTTGAGCTAACTTATTGCGGCGGAACGTTTTATAATGTTTAAAACAAATATGTAAAAAATCATTAAAATCTTTAAAATTTTAAGCATAATTAAACAAATTTTAATTTAATAGGGACTAAAACTACGTGCTGAAATTTTTTATAGGGACCAAAATCTGTCAAAAGTTTTTATGAGGACTAAAAACGAAATTCAATGTATTTATAGGGACTAAAAACGTAATTTAACTCTTTTTTTTAAGGTCCAGCCATACTCCTTATATTACCGGCAATAGTAGGTATATGCATAGTTTACACTTCTATTAGGCACAACAAATAATACCTATCATGCAGGAAGGAGTATGGGTGGACCTTATAAAATGGTCTATATTGGGGGCTCCATATAAATGTACATTCAATATATGAGGAATAAACCATCAATTTAATCTTTCTAAGTATCACTTTCTATGTAATATAGTCTCTAAACTATATAAATATAATTAAATTAGATGTTTATAATAAGTTAGTTCTTTAAGTTTTTGTGTTATAAATGGGTTCTCTAAGTTTTATTTTGTTACAAATTGATCATTTAAGTTATATAATATTTATATTGTTACTCATTTTTTCAGCAAACTTTGTTAAAAAAATATTTATGGATCATTTAACATTGAGTTGATAAGTCTAAAAGTATTTATAACATCAAACATAATTACTTAAGCGCATTTTCTTCTTGTTGTTTTTTGTTTCAAGCCTAATTTTATAAATAAATATTTCATAAGACATTAAGACTGAAATGAATAACCAAAAATATCATTTCTCAAATATATTGATCACAATCACAAAAGAAAGAATAACCAAAAATGTGAGAGTATACTCACTGAAAGTTCCAAGATAGAGATCTTTATTTCCAGCAACTCTCCCTATTCGAGCTTGCCACCTTCCATGTTGATGGTGTCTGCTACAAAGATAATAATCAGAGCCAATTTTATTTTTCATATATAAATCATATATTAAATTAAAATAGTGCAATGCATGTGATGTTAGACTCACCTTGTTACTCCTCTATACATGGAAGCCCCTCTTGAGAATCCACTGCTTTTCCTGATTTTACAAAGTTAAATTATATGGTTATGAATATTAACATATGGTTTTCAACTGCATAATGATTGAGATATGCAAATATTTGTACCTTCTTAAATGAGCAACGTATTCTAGTCTAGTCATTTTCTTCATTTCCTCAAGTTCCTTTTGATAATTTTCCAACTATATATTATCATGAGATCATGATTAATTACATATTAGTTACTGTCAGTACTGAATTAGATCCTTGAATTGAAGACAAAATGGCAAAGAATTAATCATTACTGGAAAATTTATACGAGTGGAGGGTCCCCAATACTTGAGTGCAGCCATATCATAAGCTCTTGCAGCTTTTTCTTCTATATCATAACCTCCTACAGTAAAATTCTTGGAGTTACTTATAATACATAAATGTTCCTCTTTTTCTATCATCATAAAGAAAAGAAAAACATTCTTAACTTTGGAAATCTTACCTAGATAAACTGAGGAATCATTGTACATGAGGAGAAAACACAACAAAAAAAAAAGTGAGAGACAAATATTGCTACAAAATGCACATCTTTTCTAAGGAAAATAGAATCAAGCTAAGATCTGTTTGGCCAAAAATATACACACATAAAAGAGGAAATAATAGTTTCTTTAATTCTTACCTTGCTTTCCTTTCCTAGCTTGGCCCTCTTTTTTACAGCTGTTATCCCATAGATGAGCTTCATATCTACCTGTCCATCTATGTCTGATAAACCAACATTCATTATAAATCAAGTAACAAAAAACACGAAAGAAGATGAACCGTTTTAAATTGTAGTCCGCAATATAAAGGATTCTAAGGTCCGAGTCATAACTGCAAATTTGATTGTATCAGACCAAATTTTTTCACAATATAAAGCGCAATTTAAAATCATGATATAAATCTGTCCGAGTCGTGAACATGGATTATATACATATATAAAATGTTTAACTACACTTTTAATAATGTGACAAATAAAAACAAACCTTGTTACACCTCTATATTGAGATGTTCTTTGCCCAAAGGTTTGGTTCTGATTCTTTTTCAAGTTCACCATTTGATGCTTCCTTTTCATTGTATCAACGGAAGCAGAATCAATAGGTGATGTTTGTCGTGAACTTGTAACACAGCTTGATTGTGAGCTAGAACTTGCAGACAGCACACATGTCTTTGACTCTTGTGCATGGTTAGTAGCAGCATGAAAGTCCCTTGATACCCATCTCCTTAGATCAGAAATTTCATCCTCAACTAATATATTTGGTAACTGGACACTATCTTCTAGCTGATATTTTGTCGGCCCGTCTAAGATCACATTATCGTTTCTTAAGACGGTGTAACATGAGAGTTGTTGCTTCTGGTGCTCCGCCAAACTGCCCAACAGGCTCATATTCTCTTGTGTAAAATTTAGGTTATCTAAATTGTTTGGCTTATGGTATGAAATTTGGTTGTTAAAAATACTATCAATGCTTAGTTGCATTTCTTCTTTGGTACTGCATCCATAATGAGAGATTCCCATTGCTACACATAAAATAGTTACAAAGTATTCAAAAATTTGAATTATTAGTACATTTTATTTCACATAAAAAAACACACAAAAAAAAAAGAGGACATTACAAATATTGGAACTAAACTAACCTTGTGCTTGTGATCCATCATGCATGATGGGCAAGGCTGAATACAATCCAACATGTTCACTTTCATGTCCATAGTAATAGCCATAGTTATGAAGAGGTGTAGGTTGATAATAAAAGCCTGTTGGAACAGCTTCAGCAGTGGAAGGAGCACCTATATTCATTTGTGGAGAGAAAGATAAACCAAAAATGTTACTATTTTGATTGTTTAAGCTAAAGGTATCCTCAATATTTTCCATGAACTTCATCTTCAAGACTCACTATCACTAGTACTACTTAACCTTACTAGTATTAATATATGTAACTTTTTTATCTGTTGATAATTTATGTGTGTGAAGTGAATAAATGGTGAGTCAGCGATAGATTTGTGTAGGGAACAAATTAAGCAAAGCAAGTTACTAAACAAAAAGAATGTGTTCCAGCAAGGAATGCTTTGCTAAGCTTAGTTCATATGCTTTTCATTGGGATCTGTGTTTGAGAAAGACATTCTCTTTTGCTTTATTCTACGCTCCCTACTTGCCTTTCCTTTTTACCTTTCATTTTTGGTTCATGATATTTACACTCTATACTTTGACTACATTTTTATCTACTTTTAATTAGTTTAATTAATCAATGCATAAATTTAATGTCTAAACAATTATTAAGAATATGCAATGAAAGTTGGTACTCATAATTCCTTACACATTTCTTTGAAGTTTGAATCCCAAACCTAGTGAGTCTCAATGATTCAACTATTCAACGAGTTCTGTTACTGTAAAATATGCTATTTTACACACAAAAAAATAAAAATACACATCCTAAAAAATGGATAGCTCGTTTTATGAATGAAAAATTCAGCTCCTAAAAGAAAAGCTCCTAGTTACAAATGTCATTAGTCAATTAAATACAAAGTGATTTCTATACTTTAAAATCTCCTCTGAAGGCGGAATGAATATCAATTATTTCAAACTTGGAATGCAATGTTATAAAAAGGCAAGGACGGAGGAGTTTGATCAACATGTCTGCTAATTGATGCTTGGAAGCAACTGGAAAGTGGAGGACACCAGCTTGAATTTTGTCTCGAATCACATGACAATCAATTTCAATGTGGTTTTGTCCGTTCACAAAATACGGAATTGACTGCTATATGAAAGGCAAATTGAATGTCATAGAAATTTGCATGTAGGATGTGAAAGTCTTGAAGGAGGTATAAAATCCATGTGCCTCACTGGTTGCTTGTACAAAAGCTTGGTGCTCTACTTCAGAAGAAGCACGTTACGTGCATGATACTATTTGCTTGCTTCTTACTTTTCCACAAAATCAAGGAATTTCAGAGAAAGAAACAATGAAGAAGATGAATGAAGGCAAGTTGCCAGGTCAAAATCGCAAAACCATTTGAGGCTAGGAGAAGATGAAGCACGGAAGAATAATCCTCGTCATGGATTCGTTTTGATGAACCTAAGAACACGCATTGCAGCTTTAAGGTGTACGTCGATGGAACATACTAATAAGTGCCCAAGTTTTCCAGCAACATATGATATTTCAAAAGCCAATGGATGAAATATGGCCTAAAAAATGTCCTTGTAAGTCAAAGCACTCTCTACCTTACCAGTTGATTTTGTAAAATTGAATTAGTCCAACTCAAAATTTTAAGAATAAAATGCTCGTACACAAGTATGAGTGAAAGAAACTCTAACATGTTTGTTACTTGGTTAGTTATGAGCTAAGCAAGGCAATGCAAGATAAGAGAATTTTTTATAGCAAAGATAAGAGACTTGTTGTATATTTGAATGCCGTCCAAAATTTTGGCATTATGTTTAATTTTGTGATATGGTTTTTGATCATCAATTTGGTGAAAGGTTGCCCCTTTTGGGATTCCCCGGCCCTCCAAATCAAAGTACAAATATTCAAGGAATATGATTAAGGGCCCTTGATAAACATATGATAGAAATATTCACCAGCTTTCACAATACAATATTACAATATATGACTAAATCCAAATTTGAACCTCTGATTGTGCACTTGTCTTCCTAAAGTTTTTTCCTATGGATTTTAGCCTCAGTTTTCCCACTTTCTAATTTGACAGTCCTCTAAAAATCTTACCTGTTAGCTTCTTCGTCCCCTCTCAAGTGAATATTTAAATTTAGATTCACTTAAACTTTGATCAATGTCATCATCAATTTGCATGCAAATTTGCGTGACCAAGTTAATGGAGACAGGAATTCTATAGCACATGATTTTGTTTTTGTTTGGCAGTGAAAGAAATAAGATATGACAAAGGGGTAGGAGGAATGTTTGTAAAGAGAAAGAAACCCTCTTTTAATTGTTGTAATGATGAGTATATCCACTCACACAACCAATAATTGAGACCAATTATCAGTTTGCTAGAAAATTATAAGGCATTGCTAGCAAAGGAGCGATAGCTCTTCTACTGCCTATAACCAAACTTTACTTGCTTTATTGCATTTCACCAACCTTTTTCTTGCGGGACAATGGTGAAGCGTTATATTAGTTTATGAAAGTCCAAAATGTTCTTCCTATCTTTAAAAATAAAAAACTTGTGTGCATATTGAGATTAAAAGAAAATCACACATATATATAGTTTCAACTTTCACATATTTGTTGATTTGAATCAAGATTGTAAAACATATATTGCATATGATTCCAGTCTTACAGTTGGAACTTGGAAGAACAATGACTGGTCCAAAATTCTACCAGATTTTATTATATTTACAAAAATATATAATTCTGATATTGATATATAGATCGTCTTATCTTAATATCATACAACCATACATCTGTCAAGTGTGTGTTTGATTAAATGCAATTTATATTAGAATTTGAGTCGCATCTAATTTGAATTTGTGTTTTTACTAACCCGTGCGCTAAGGGGAATGACTAAGAAATTCATTAGTAAAAATTTTGTAAATTTTTGTTTTGACAATAATTACATAACTTTTGTTGTAAAGTTATTTATTTTACTACTTTAACCAATATCTCATAGAGTCATAGATACTCATTAACATTTTCCTTTAAATTTTACAAAACCAACTTATATCTCAGTCTATATAGAATTTATAATATTATACATCCGGATACAACACTTATAGGATAATTGACATAATATTGATACAACAATTATAGGATAATTAACATAATAATTAGTAAAATTATAGGATTGATCAATCCATCATTACATATATTTAAGCTTATCTAATTTATTTTATAAAATAATAAATAGCATATTATCATTTTCTATCATAGTATCAAGCTTTAATTATATATTATTTCATAAATTGCACAAAGATAAGAATCCTGTAATCATATTAATATTAATGGTAATGACGCAAAATGATAGACGGTAGACATATTGATTTGGATCACCATGGCAACTAAATGATCTCAATTTTGTTTACCAAAATGGCAGAAACTTAAGTACTTCACTCTTTATAAACTTCATCTGCATAATTCAGGTTTAGGTGAATGGCTCTGTTCTGTATGGTTGAATCAGTTTCGAATTAAAACAAATCATTTAGAAAGCTAAGAACAGATGATTAAGCTGAAGCAATTCAGCAATAACTAGTAAGAGGCTCAGACACGCACAAACACGGTCATCAAATTTGTAATTATCAGATTCGAGAAATGTTGTTGTTCATCACAGCCTCACTTTTCACAAATTTACAAAATAAAACGGAAAATACGCAAAATTAAAATCATCACCCAATACAAATCATCGCTATATGACTATCGACTAAGAAGAATGCACTGGAAGAGAAGAGATGGAAACAGAGTTGTAGATCTAGGAGGGTTGAAAACCCTAGTTTTATATCATCTTTTGCCCCTGGAATGTGGGCTATAACTTTTGGGCCATACTCAAACCCAATATATTGAACTTTTCAACTTATAAAAATTCTTGATGTTGCTCGATAGACCCCTCAAAATTCTTGATGTAACAAAATTTAGAGAGTCAAATATGTTTTTAGTCCCAAAAAAATTTCTATCACCATTTTTTATATATGCTTTTAAGTCAACTCATATGTATTATACTAAATTTTGAATTTTTTTCGCAATCATGTTTAGAATATTATAAAAATCTCTAATTTTTTTAACAAAACATAATTTTTTAGGGATAACAAAACATGAATTAAATATGAATTTTAAGTTTTTAGCACATAGATTCATATTTAATTCATATTTTGTTAAAAAGTTCTACTTTTTTGGAGAGATTGTTATAATATTCTAAACATTTATGCAAAATTAATAAAAAAATTTGAAGAGGTGAGTAGTGAAAATATTTAAACAAAAATCTGCAAGGGATTTTGTTGAGAAATATTTAAATAAAATTTCAATAGCACAGTGCATGAAGAGGTGAGTATAGAGATTAACATTTGAGTGGGATAAATTATGGATGTTGGAATATTTCAATTAATATTTTTTTTAATTATATTTCAAATATCATTTTGTGAGCATATATATTTAAATTAATTATATATGTTATTTGTCGATTAGAAGACTCCATTTATTATTGATTAACTATCAAAATAAGTAAAAGACTATTTAGATAATTAAATTATTAATAGTTAATTAATTGATGTGAACTCAATTTTTAATGAATTTTACTGATGACAAATTTCAAAATACTGAAAATCTAATGATAATCACCCTATATTTAAGTTATGTCTCTAATATATTTCAACATAACGCATACTACATTTTAACCCCTAGAAGAGAGAGATTAAGATATAAGAAGTTCAAATGCGAAGAAAATAAAAAAAAAACCTTCAACCAACTTATATTTGTTACTTGTTTCTCTTTCTTTGCATTTCAAATTTTTGTTGAGAAATGATTTACAATGGATGCAGGTATTTATAATATCTTTAATAAACCAATATGGTGTATATCTTAAAGTTGTTTATATACATGCTCATATGATTAGTTGTCTTTTCCACTCAAGTACGATTGAGGTATCAGAGAGGATTCATGTTTGATTTGTTTAGATTGATTTGATTGACGTTTGTAGTTTTGTTTTGAAATGAGTTTTATGTGTAGAAAAAAAAGGGCAGTTTAGTTTCTACGAACACCATAGGAGGAACAACAAGACCAAGTTAAATTTTTCTTATAATGGTCTTCGAACTCTTCATTGTTTTTAAGGAAATCTTGATCACTATGAAAACTAAAAAAGCATCCAGGTAAGCACCCTGATCTATTTGTGACTCAAAATACTCTGATGCATTTTGAGGTATTTGGGTAACATTGACCGTCGATGCACCTATAAAAATAGTTGCAACAACAATTAATGTAGTTACAAGTACATCTTTTGTACATTTTTAAGCTTCTTCAGTGAGGTCCTTATAATTTTATTGTTTTTCATTTCTTTAACATTTGAAGTTACAATGTCTTTAACCCTCTACAAAAGAATAAAATATTTTCAAACAAGTCAAAATACATCATTTAAAAATGTAAGGTTTTTGTTTTTAGAATTAAAGTATATAAGTTATGATTGTTTTATACCCTTATTTATGTTACATATTTTTATACAATATTAATAAATAAACGTTATGAAAATATTAACTAGTTTTCTCTTTATAAATGGTAAACATGTAAAAGAATAATAACAATTATCAACAAAGTTAATAGAACAAAAGATCAAATAGAAAATGTTTATGTTAGTAAACACAAATCAAACTTTAAAAGAAAAAAAATATGTAAGGAAAAAACAAAAAAGTTTATTTTTACTAAATTATGATTTATGTTGGTTATTATTAGTTTTCATTTATGTTGGTTATTATTAGTTTTCATTTATTTTTTTTAGTAGTTTTCATTTACTAAATTTGAAAAGAAAGAAAAAATGGCAACATGAGTTTTGAAGGATTAAATCAGAAATCAGAGTTATGATGAACGAAATCAAACACTTAGAAGGAAGAATTGAAACCAAACAGGAAGTCATACTTTTTCTGAAACAAAAATTAAAAAACAATCAATAGTTTTCCAGAAAAGACTTAAGATCTCATTGAAAGAAAGGTTACCTTGGAGGCTGCTGTTGTTGTTGGTGGTAGTGATGGTGAGTGAGATTGGTGGAGAAAAATCGCAGCGCAAAAACAAACATTTAAGTTTAGTTTAGTGTGTGTGTGTTTTTTTAAGTGTTTAAGTCTATTAAAAATAAGAGTTCTTTTTTTTTTCTTCTGCCATATCAAAAATGTTATGTTTTATGCGTGTAATGTAATGTAATGACTATCATCATTACTAATGAGTCAAGCTTGTTTCTTATCTTAAAAAAAAAAAAAAAAAAGCAATCTATATTATACAAAAAAATTTGTCCGAAAATTTAGATTACTAAATATATGTCTTTTATTTTCTTCTTAAAAACAACTTTCAAAATGTTAACTATATATAATTGATTGTAGCATTAAATTTGTTTGTAATTACTATTGTTTTTACAATTTTATCCTTTAAGAGAGAGAATTAGTCTAATGTTTCAACGTAGTATTTAATGTTGATTGAAGAAAAAAAATATAAAATAAATAAAGGTATGTTGGTAAAAAAATTAATTAATGTACTTGAAAATACCAAAGAGGTCTTATAATAAATGACAAATTCTTATTTTACAAATTACACATGATGTCACCTTTTGAATTTTTTTTACTCATATATGTGTTGTATATTTGCCTATATATTAACACGAATAATACACGTCTAAACACAACAACTTTATCATTTGTTGCTTTATTTCCTTTTCTATTGTTGCTTAGTTTATTTTTCTTATGAATTTCCTTTGCCTTTCGGAAAAGGAAAAAAAAAATAACACAAACAAGATATCTTTTACACCATTAGCAATTCATTTGCAAATCACACATGATGTCACTTTTTGATATATTATCTACTCAAATATTTGTGTTGTATATTTGCCTATATTAACACGCATATTACACCTAAACACAACAAGTTTATCATTTGTTACTTGGTTTCCTTTTCTGAAATCGCTTAATTTCTGTCTAATGAGTTTTTCTTTGCCTTTCGGGAAGGAAAAAAACACAGGATATCTTTTACACCATTAGCAATACATTTGCAAATCACACATGATGTCACCTTCTGAATAAACATAAACATGTAGAATACACCTAAACACAACAAGAGAGAATTTCCTTTGGAAAACAAAAAACAATAGATGATTCAGAATTAAGAAGGATTAAACTGAGAAAGTACGTTCATGCATTATTTTATCTCTCTCACACAGACACTTTTCTCTAATTCCTTTTTTTTTAAAATTCTTTTTCATCATATTTTTTTTGCATGTTTTTCCTTTTTTTCCTGGATTTTCTTTATGTATATGTTTTAAATTTATGGATCGTGTGTTTGGCATGGTTTTAACTTTGAACTTTGAAGAATGTTTATAATGGATTGACCCTGTTTGCTATTGTTTGTGTTTGCTTTGTTCTATACTTCTGTTAATAGTGTATTGAAATGGAACTGAATTAATTGACTGCTTTGTGTCTTATTGAAGGAGTATTAGTATTTCTTAGATTGTACAGTTTTTATTTTACCAATTAAATTAGTGTTGCTTCATGTATGCCATCGAAATTTAATGAATGACTTAATTGTTCGTTGTTTGATGTATGTACTCGTACCCGTCACCATTTATTTGAATTTGCTATGACAATCAAACGGTGAAACTTTAAGCCGTTTTAAAATTAGATGAATTATTTGAACTGGAAAATTTGTTGAATACTTTGTTTCTTGAATATAACATTGGTCTTGGACATTTTATTGGATAATGGTCGATGCAACAAACGTAACTCTTTGTTTTAAGATTTTATCATATTCAGAACTTACTCCTTTCTTGGGAGCTTTTGTTTAATTACTTATTCTACTTATTGAGCAATAGATATGTGGATTAGATTTTCAAAGAAATTTGTGTACATGTGATGTACAAAGTTTTGGCACCACAAAGCACACAGCTATATCATTAACAATTTTTTATAATAAAAGTTATCAATTTGTTTTTACTACTAAGTTTTTTATTCTATTTTTTCTTGGAATAAATTTGCTATTTTTTTATTTTTATCAAGTGAAAAAAATGATATTAAACTCATGAGAATTATGAACCAAATACAAATATGTTATTACATGCTATTCCTTATAAAAGAAGCATATATGCTGGCCAAAACAAAAGAGCACATATGCTAACCAAAACACTTGATGGAGATGTCCTTATCATAGAATCGGATTGAAAAAGAAATTAAAATCTCATTTTCCCTTCATCGATTTCTCCATCGATCAATTATCAAAGAAGCACCTATGCTAACCAAAACAAAAAAGAGATTACATGATATTTCTTACATAAAAGAAGCATTTATGCTAGCCATAACAAAAGAGAAATGACATGATATTTCGAAGCACCTATGTAATTAATGATATTGACATACTGAAAAAGATCAAAGAGGTTATTCATATTTTTCTGGTATAGTTTGCTTTGTTCTATACTTCTAACATTTATATCTCGATTAGTTAAAAAAAACCATGTATATCAGAATTACAAGAGAATTTGAAAAGACTGAACGATCTATTTTAAAAGCCATATCTTATACCATTTTTTTAGTAGGCATTGTCTATTGAATGCATAAACTATACCATGTTATAAATTGCTACTTTCATAGTTTTATGTGTTTGTTTATTGAACTGCTTGCTTTAAATTTGTTCGAAAATATTTGCTTTTAAATTGTTTGTTTCTAAAAAATTAGTAAACATTATTTATAACAAGGATGCATATATTATATCATATACACAAGATGAAGGTCACACGATAATATAAGACAAAATAATTAAAATGGTTAGATCAAGTAAATTTATTAAAACAAACTCTCATAAGTTTCAATAGAGTTTAATATAGTAAATGATAGGATAAGTTGAAGCATATAAGTTTCAACAAAATTTAATCTAGTAAATTATAAGATAGACTGAGACACACAGAATAACACATCTTCTGCAATGACTGTTGCGCTCCAACAACATGTATCCTTATGATGTAACAGTCACCTTCAGGTGACGAACCGTATCCAATCGCCTGAACTGTGAGGCACTCTCACTCGAGATCATTGGTTTCTGTCCTAAAAATACCCTGCAAAAAATGAAATATAATGATACAAGTATCTATTAATATTAAAAGAATCAAATTATCATAAATATTCTTTCAAATCAGTCACCCCTTTACAGTCGTCACACACATATCGAACTTCTTAAGTGTCATAAAAGCACTTGTTAGCATTTTCCTAATTATATATACATCTCAAAACATATTATTATAACATCTCAAAATATATGATAAAAAATGGAAAATATTTAGTGCATCTTTGTTGTTAGATGCATAAAAATCATGCAAAAACTTTTAATCAAAACGGAAAATTTATGTTATATTCACCTCAAATCTTCTACTAAACACAAAAATTAAAACCCTAAATTCTCAATAATTAAATTAGGAATAACAACAATAAATTAATTGCTGAAACAAATGAGTTGTTGAAACTTTAAATTCTCAGAAATCAAAAGTCAAAGAACTCTTAGAGCTTTAAATTAGTTGCTAAAACATTAAATTAGGAACCACAACTATAATAATCGGAGAACACAACATCATGGAGATGAAGAAGAGGAAAAAAAATAATGGTGAAAATTGTTTTGCTGCCGAGAGAACAATGCACACTTGGAAAACACAAAATCAGGGGTTACATAGAAAAAACATGGAAGATCGAAGAGTCAGTGGTTAGAGGTAGCTACATTGAAAAATTAATATTAACAACAATAATAAAATAACAAGATCAAAGGGTTGGTGGTAAGCAACAATGGTGAATGATTGAAGGGATTAAAGATTGGCTAAAATATGCTTTTGGTCCCTGGAAATATGGCGAGTTTGGGTTTTGGTCCCTGGATATTTTTTTTTTGAAATCCATCCTGATTTTTTTTTTAAAATAGTCTTTGGCCCCAATTTATTGATGATTTGACACATTTTGGTCTATGTGACATTTGCTGACTGTGTAATCATGCATACGTGTCAAACATCTGTCATTTAACATATTTTAATTATTTATATATCATTTTAATGATTCAGAAAATCTATTTTCGAAATTAAAAAATAACAAATATGTTATTTTCACAAAATATAATTAAATAAAATTAAAAATAATTGTTTTTAAAATTCCTACTCTTCCCCTTCATCATATTCACCATTAAACGCAAAAAGATTCATCCATCAATGGTGAACCCAAGAGAGTCACCAGCAACAGTACTTCGCAGAATCATATCCACTTCAGATTGCCATCATGGTCCCGCCTGTTTCAACGCACTCAGCGCCAGACTCATCAATTCCACCGAGTTTTCTTACTCATTACAAGCGGATTCTCAATCTCAGTCACTCGCTTAGGTCTTCCCCATGTCGGTTTCATTTCTTACGATGAAATCATTGATCAAGATCCACTACAAGAAAACAGTCAAATTAAGACGGAACGTCGTGACAGAATATTATTTCCGTCCCAAATTAATTAAACTGGGACGGAATTTGCGACGCTTTTGTGTTACAAATATTTTGTTTTAATTTATATATATTTTTGGGACGGATTAATATTTCTGTCGCGAATTTGGGACGGAACTAATATTTTTGTCACAAATTTGGGACGGAATTTTTATTTCCGTCACAACTTGGTCTATTTTAATCCAAAAATTTTGTGGGAATTGTTGGAGGGAATATTTTTTTGATTTTTTTGATGAATAATGTGGGGGGGGAAACTTGGCGCCACTTTATTATTATTATTTTTTATCATTTTTAATTTTTAATTATTATTTGTTATTTTCCCTAAAAAAAAAAGAAGATAAAGATAAGTTAAAATATATGACCGGAAATCCAATTCAGCCATATACACACACAACACAATCCATCAATAACAAAAACAAAAAAAATCACAATCCCTAACATCTCTCTCTCAAAGCTCTCAGTACAAAGCTCTCTTTCAATCTGAAGATGATAACCCACAACCCTCCCTAAATTCCATCTCTCACTCTCTCTCTCTCGCCCAATCGCTCTCTTCTTCTCACTGTCACTTTCTCCTTCTCAATTCAATTGGAAATCGCTCTCTCCTTCACAGTTCTGTACTATTTCAAGTTTGTAATTTCATTTCTTTCTCAACTTTGTTCCTCGATATAAGTAATATTCCTTTTTATTTTTGTTAAATTGTTTCTCTTTAATGATTTTTTTGATATTCATGAAATGGGTTTGTTGAAATTTGATTTTTGGTAAAAGAGTGTGTTGAAAATTTGAGTCTGGTTAGTTATGATTTTTGTTGAAATTATGTTTCTCTTTAATGAAAATTTGAGCCTGGTTTGTTTAAATTATGAAATGGGTTTGTTTTCTTTGTTTTGGTTTTTCTATGTTGCTTCATCTGCTGCATTTAGTTTTTTTTTCTTTCTATAACAGCAAATATTCCATTAAAAAAGCCTTGCACAAGAAGTGCATAGGCAAGGAAAGATACAGGAAGCTGAAACAGCCAAGGGGGGGAACAAGCACAAAAATGCAGGTACCTTTTGAATGCATTTTCTTATGAGTTTGTGAACTTGTCTCATAAGCAAGATATTAGTGAATGATAGATTTAAAAAATGACAGTTTTATTATTAAGATTAAGAGGCTTTGAAGGTTGTGTAACTGATAAACAATAAATTTAATGGTATGTATGGTTAGTGTAATAAAAAAATGTAACAGATCTAGGGGGAGGAGATTGGTCTTCTGAATCGGATTTGAACAAACTTGGTGTTGGAATGGTTATGTGATACATTGTAAAAAGGAAAATACTAATATGCACGACAAATTTTTCGTTGTATATGAACGAATAAGTATATAAAGTCATTTGATGTGATCTCTTAATTTTTTTTTAAGCAAAATGATCCATTTAAATTATGATGCACTTTTTCTAAAAGAAATCACATATTATGGATCTTGTGGAGGTGAATGGTGCATCTTTAAATTAAGTACTCAGTGTGGTTTGTTTTGTCTGGTATAGACAGATTGAAGTTTAGGGATCATTGATATGTTAGAGACAATAAGATGGCACAAAAAGGTCATTTAGCATTCCAAGTCTTTTGTTCCAGATTAAGAAGAAATAAAACATTTGCTTGCTACCATTTCCTTAAACATTTATTAGAGACCGACCAAAAGGAACAAGAAATTTAATAGAAGATACATTATCTAACTACAGTTAAATTGAACTACTTTTTGTGTTACTGTTGATGCTTCTTGTAGCTATTAAATTTTGTAATTAATAATGTGCAGCTATTTGCAAAAACTATGTCTCTATCTATTTTTTTATATTTAGAAACTAATAATTGTTTTTAATTAGGTTAGCTGGCCTTCGAATTCAGTTGGCTTGATGATATGTTGATTTGTGCACAATTGTGATTTTTCCGTACTTCTCAAGTCTTATTTTATTGAAATCAAATTCTTGTTTTATGTCAAACTAAGAATCTATTGAAGAGCTTTGGTATAATGTATGTAGTGAGCTTTGGTATAATGTATAGTTCTCAGTTTTAATTTATTGTAGATTTTATATTCTTTTTTATTTAATTTGTTAATTCATGTGTTGAATTTGGCAGCTTTTATCCTGATGATAATGAGACTAAAGATATATCGAAGGCAATTAAATCTATCTTTGATGGCCTATACAACAATTGGAAATGTTGCAACGATAAAATAAAAGAAATGTGGTTTAATGAGTGGGCGGTAATGCATCTTGGTTATTTGCTATCTTTTCATAGTGTTGTAACTTTGAACTGTTTTGAATTGAATTTTCTATTCCCATTTTCAATAATTGCAGAAAAACTACAAATGGATTGGTGAACAAGAGGCAACTATTAGGGCCACATGGGAATCAAAAGCTAGGGATCTACTAAGAAAGATAATGGCGAGAGTACGTGAAAAAGTGTCAGAAAAACCCAAATGGATTACTGAAGTTGTGTGGGCACAACTGCTTGCAATGTGGGGAGATGATCGTTACATTACAAATGGATGTGTGGCAGATAGTAATCGTGATTCAGATGTCGGAGGTTCATTGCACACCCAAGGATCTAAGAATCAACTAAAGCATGAACTTGAATTGGTAATTTCTATTTTAATTATGATAATATCTTAACTTGTTTTCTTTTAATATACTTACAATCTATATGTCTCTAAACAAGTGCAGAACAAAAGATTAGGAAGAATTCCACACAAGGGAGAGCTGTTCAAAAAATGTCACACCAGGAAGGGGTCACAAACCTTTGTTGATAAGAGATCAACTGATGCACATGTGAGTATCAAGTTATTGGCTTCTTTAATTTTACTTGGTTTGTGTAAGTAGAAAAAAAGTCGAGACTTGTAGTTTATCTTTTG
>Ga0315914_1006613_pt1 | contig 16354 bp, 13 predicted proteins | sample MpolenodulesMG_FD_203920 | JGI IMG/M metagenome (GOLD analysis project Ga0315914, IMG submission 203920) | Medicago polymorpha root nodule microbial communities from Los Angeles, California, United States - elongated nodules | ecosystem: Host-associated > Plants > Roots > Nodule | place: USA... | reverse complement strand
CAGGTCTAAAAAAAAAAGCAGGGCTGTCAAATGCAATTATCATAAGAGTATTAGTGCAATTTTTTTTATATTTTAGGGCACATTGGATTTGCCTTTAGACTTGAGTAGATGAGCTGAACCTAACGAGCCGAACTGAGTTGTTTGTGAACTTTATACGAGTCGAACTCGAGTTAAAAAAAAGGTTTGGTTTGAATTCGAGTTTTGAGTTGAACCATTTCTTATCGAGTCGAGCGCAGACAAATTCGGTTTGACTCAACTCATTTTGAGCCTAAGTCCAATCACACATGATGCAATGATGTGGCAATGAATCTTGCCACATGGATTTTTTATGACGCGTCAATGTTTTTTTTCCCTCTATAATAAAATATTTATTCCTGCAACTTATTTTCCTCAACAATTAATCCTATTTCTATTTATACTTAACATCTCATTAGTAATCACATATAACCAATCATAAATAATTCGTTTGTTGGTATTCACATGCACATGCTTTAAGATTAAGTTTATAAATATAGAATGATGCAATAAGATATTAATATGACTTAGAAGAGGTCTGGTACAATGAAAACTTGCTAGATTCTTAAAACATCTTGAATTATGAAAAAACAGTGAAAAATGGACTACGTAAGCCCAAAAACAGAGTTATGGCTCGTGTGATTCAAATTACTTATAGGTGTGATTTGAATCACATTAATCAAAGTGACTTTTAGGACTTTTTAGACTCAATGATTCTCGTAAGAATGCATTATGGTTCAAATCACTTTTGCAAAAATAAGTTTTTTGCAATTTTGAAGAGTAGACTTGTTCTAGATTGATCCAAACCAAACCAAACTCATATTAATACCATATAACCAAAAAAAAGTAGGAATTTCATGCATAAATTAGGACTAACATCATACAAGTCACACGAATGATCAAGCACGTAATTATCATCTTCACACAAACATCATTAAACACAATTAAAACATAAGTTCAATCAATTTGCCTTATTTATGCAACAATAATTAGCCTTCTAAAAACTCTATCTACCCAAAATTCATGAGAAAACACTATTTCCACTTTCCCACATAAACCCTAAATTCCAACGAGTTCCTTATGTACATGGAGGGAGAGGAAGGGGAACCCACATTTTATTGAAGATTAATAATGAGATGATGGCGACGATGATGCATGAAGATGACAACGACTTCCTTAGATTCTATTTATATACTTGTGTCATCCTCTGGATCTCGATTCCCTTCCTTTTCCTTAAGATCCAGTCGAGTGAAAAGATAACTAAACTATCAATTGATGAGCCGAAAAATTTAGAACTTTGAATTTGCCACTATGATGAGTGTATTGTGTCTACGGATCATACCATGAAGATAATATGAATCTCACAAGTAAAAAATATAATATTTTTGAAGCACCTCAAAAATAGGTAGGAGATAACGTTGAAGATTTTTCCTGAAAAATAAGATTATGGCCAGAAGTAGCATCTCTATTAGTCAAATAACCGTAAAATAAAACATGAGAATCTAGCAAATAAGTTATTGGGTCAATAACATGACCTATAGGTGTCATGTTTTGATTTGTCGATAAATACCAAGTTGTATAGGATTAGGGGCCATGCTCATATTATTTTTTTGTTATAAGGGAGGCTAGGGCTCATGTTTCGATTGACATTCACAATTTTTTATTTTTATGCTATGGGTCTAATATAAAATATCTTTTTGGTCGATAGTCATTTTCAGAAAATAAATAGTCACTTAAAAAAATAATAATTACTCACTCCGTTCCATAATAATTGAGTCATTTGCAAAAAAAAAATGTCCCAAAATAACTGAGCCATTTCACTTTTCAATACAATATTAATTATTTTTTCCCCTTTATAACTCTAATTAATACTACTTTCATCATTCTCAATTCAATATATTCCACTTTACATTTATGATAATGGAGAATGCACCAATACTTAACAAATGCACTTAAAACTATTTTTCTCTCTCCTTCGTTTATACAATTTTCTTAATTCGTGTAAAATGAGCTTTTGACTCAATTAATTCGGGACAGAGGGAGTATGATTTTAATTTCTTATATCAAATGTATTATCTATACTATATATAAAGAAAACTACTCCTTTCAGCACTTTTGGGCTGTATTTTTCTTTCGAAAAATACCCTCAATTTTCAATTCAAATAACACATATAACAAATAGATAAGAATAAATTTAAATATTAAAACAAATTTAACGAACATGATATAAATATATATGTCTATTTTTTTTTCCTTTATTGTTTAAAAAGTGTAACAAACCGGATAAGTATATTTATACTTACTTTTTCATTATCCCAATTATACCCGTAAACAGTTTTTTCTATAATAAACATTTTTGTTGGTGTCACTAAAAAAAGAATTTAGATTATATTTTATTTGTTATATTGTTGGTGTTATTGAAATAGATAATCATAATTAATTTGGTATGTTGTAACTTGAAAGCAACAAACATTTTATATTTTTAGTTTTAATCAAAATCAAAAAAATTTTAAAAAATATTATTCATAATTTTTAAACGTTAGCACAATTAAAAGAGCGGAAAGATGAACACGTGAGTGCCCTTCTTTTCGCTAGTTTATCATATAAAGATTATACAAACTTGAATATGGTTAAATTTCATGGCAAAAACTTATGAAAAACAAAATACAATTCTTAAATAAATAAAATCCTCTTGTGGACGAAACTTATCGAAAACAAAAAATAAATCTTCAGAAAAGGTAAAACACAATAGGTTGACTCGTTATCACTAAATCAAGTTGAAATTGACTAATACCCCACGTCTAAGTTTATTTTTTACCATACCCCACATTTAGGTTGAAATGAAATTACACACTTACACAACTTTTTTGACTAATCTATAGTTGAATGAATTTACGATGGAGGAAATTTTATGCATATTTTTCATATGATTATTTCAATATATTTATGTTAAAATATTAACCACCACACATACATGCTTATCGCTTTGATATATATATATATATATATTTTAAAACATAATTTAGAAATTTATAATTTCTAAATACTAGTTTCCTTATTATAATAAATACCAAATTCTTTAAAAAAAAGTTAAAAATAAACAAAGACAAAATAAAGATGAATACTTTCACACATTAAAAATGCAAGACCTGCAATATCGACTAAGTAACAAAAATAATTTATTAGCTAGAGAAAAATAAATAAAATTTTCTTAACCATTATAGCTAAAAGGGAATTTGTTAATGAATCTCAATATTAACAATTTAGCCAACACAAAAATCAAGTATCATGTTGGTTAAGCATCACTTATGAAATAAACTCATCGCATGCATTTTTTTTTCATTAGTGTAAACTTTTTTTTTATCTCCAATAAATTATAATTGTCAAATTGTTAAAAATATTTGAATTTAATCATAATAATATAAAATCCATACTTTTTTTTGAAGGATATAAAATCCATACTTAAAATTATATGTGATTGTTTGGCAATATAATTTATTTTATATGATACTATATTAAAGTCATATTCGATGAATGTATACAATTATAATAGTCAAACCTTTGCTAAAACATTATACCAAAAAAAAAACTTTACTAGATTAAGATATATAGTTTTATAGTTATATAGTCAAACCTTTGCTAAAACATTGTACCAAAAAAATATCTTTACCAAATTAAGATATATTATTTTATAGTCATGTAGTCAAACCTTTGCTAAAAGATTGTACCAAAAAAATCTTTACCAAATTAAGGTATATAACACAATACAAATGCATGAACCAATAATTTTGAGGTGAATCCAAAAACAATTTTAATATCACTTAGTTTCATTTCCTTCTTCTTATTTATAACAATCACATAATACTTTGAAATCATAGTAAATCACAAAAATCAGTGCATCATTAGTAAAACAAAAAAAAAGAGCATAATGACTTCCCAGATTTCCTTCTTCCTTAGTCCCTCGCCTTCATCATTTTGCTTGACACATATTGCCCAGTCCCACTATCCTCTCGAGTTATCCGTTCAAGCATCATATCATTCTTTGAGAGGTATACTAATATATATGTTTTTCTTTTCAATCTTATATTAAATTCATATTTTCAACGATTTGCCTCGTTAGATATTTTAAAATAAATTAAAGTTTTTATATTAGAGGTGATATAATTCTATCCCTTTTTTTTAGTTTGATATGGTGTATGCAACATATTCTCCTGGCATTGATTAATACTTATCAAGCTCTTTGGTCTCCATGTCAAAACAATGATTGTTGGATTAATTTGATGGTTAATGATATATACCTTGACAATTAAACTAATCCAACAATATTTTTTTTTGTGGGAATAGTCAAACTACGAAATTTGTCCGAAGAAGTTACCGTTTGTAGATAATTTGTGGTCTATATTATCCTAAACACTTTTGTTGGCAAAATCACACTAATTAAAACTCAATTATAAGTACAAAAAATGTTTGTATTTATATGACTCAAGTATTGTACAACTTTGATATAAAAAATATATATTTATGTATGACCACCTATAAGAACGAATGTCTATAACACTGGTTAAAAAAACCCTAGCTTCTCTTTTCTCTGCCTTCTCTCAACACAAAACTTGTTGCCGCCGCCCAAAAATCCAATATATCTTCTTAAGATATAGAGGATGTTTATGGTGGTGCGACGAGCGGCTTGAGCCCTCCGCACCACCTACCTCCAGATCTGTCGATGGTCCTGTACGGCAGTTTTGGCGGTGGTTCTGACGGTCGATCTCTTGTGGAGTCATGAATTGTGTTATGGTTCTATTTCTCTGACCGCTCAACGCTGATGACTTGAGTTAGTCTTTTTGGTATGTGGTTGTTGATACCATATCCGTTTTCTCTCTTGACGGTGGATGGAGGTTATGTTTGCTCGCAACGTAGGTGGTGATGAGTCGGTCACAAAAGTTGTGATTTGTGTCTGCATATGATCTGTTATGGTTTTGATGGATTTTTGGCTGTGCTGTGTGGTGGTGTTTCATGGTGGTTTCCATGGTGGTGCTGATGTCTTTTGTGGTGGTACTCGTGGTGGTTTTTGGTGGTGATGCTCGTGGTGGTTGGTGTTGGTTTTTAGTGATAATGCTCGTGGTGTCTGGTTTTTGGTGGGGATTAATGGTGGTTTTTGTGGTGGTTAATGGTAGTTTTGGTGGTGATGGTTTTTGTGGTGGTGCTTGTGGTGGCGAGTGGTGGTTATGTTTTTTGTGGTTTCTCTTCTATGAGTTTGTTGTTGATGGGGTTTTCAAATACATGGATGTTAGACGATGTGGCTTGTTTAAGGTGCGGTTACATGGGTTTTTGGTAGGTTTGATGGTTATTTTGGAGGGTTTTTCAACGGTTTGGCACAAGATTTGTTTGCGGGCGTTTAGACTTTGGTTCTTGGAGATGACTTTTTGGTTTGGTGTTTTTACTGGTTTCGAGGGCCCTCAGTGGAGGGTGTTTTTGGTTTGTTTGTAGAAGTTTGTATTTGATACATGAGTGTTTGTTTGAGTGTTCCGCATATATACGACACACTTTTCCTTTGTATGTTGCTTTTTAAGTCTCCTAGCCTAGCATTCCTTGTGCTTGCTAGGATTCTCAATATATTTGCATCTTAATCCATCGTTATATTTTAACTTTATACTATTCATATTCTCTCTCATCTAACACATATGTTGTGTTAGGAACTCAAGGAAAAAAGATGATATATTTTTAATAAAACCATTGACCTTTCATTATCATTTTTCTCATTATTTTTTTTCCTATAATAAAATATATCTTTTATATTTTGTCATTAATTTACTAAATATTTGCATAGGTATACATCCTCTCCAAATCATGGTAGGAAAACGGAATTTTGACGGATTTCGTTCAATACACTCTCAAGGTGATATACTTTTACTTGAATTTTGAGAATAGATTCATATTTTCGCACATTACCATTGAAGTAATTAATTTTTAAAATGCAATATTAAAATTAATGCAATGACTCTATTTAGCAAAATATGTTAATGAAGGTTCTCAAGATATTGTGCCTTCTATCGAATGCTTCGAGACTCTAGAGACGAATAACAAAGAGGATCAAATTTTTCATCAGGTATGTTATCACTATTAACCCATCTCTTTTATTAACATTATGATCATTTTTCCATGTTTATAATTTTTTTTAACTTAAAATCTCACTATGGAGACCTGAAATATATCTTATGTAAATAAAATTTCTAATCAACATGACTTGCGAAGTAGACGAAGGTACAATTACGTTTGCGAAGTAGTAGAGGAAGGAAGTGTGGGCATGCAATAGATTTAAAAAGTAAATTAATGTTGATAAATTTATATGATGTGGATCCTCATATCACATATAAAAAATATAGCAATAAGAAGTTAACAACATAGAAAGATTTAAAAAGCTAACAAAAATAGCTTTAAATGGGAGATTATGAATGATAAAGCCACTTTTGTGGAAAATAAATTTTGAAAGATGCATATGGTGTTATAGATGAAAGTGGTATGAGTAAACCGATAAGTGCCTAGTAGATAGACAATACCAAGGTGATGATGTATTCCACACCAAAGCATTAACCAATTGTTAAGAGTGAAAGAAGAAAAAATAGTTTCTCGCATTTGGTTTCCACTTAGTAAAAATTCTTATACTCTTTATTTGTTGAGTGTTCTCCGCGTCAATATTGTGTATTTTGTTCTTCTTTTCTCATCTTTTATTTTAGTCATGTGGTAATATTAGTTTTCTTTCATACTCTTATTATATGCATATTTAATTTTATTATTTCAAAAATCCTCTTACATTAATTCTTTCGTGAGGGGATGATCATAGTAATCAGAGGCAAACTAGTATTTTACTTCTGACATAAAATCAAGAAAACTAAATGTAGTTAACTAACAATATCAATTTACTTTGAAGGTTTTGGTGAGAAAGGAGATCAAGAAGCAAATTAATGCAGTGAAATTGATGTTGGGCTCGATGGAAGATGGAGAGATAACCATATCAGCTTATGACACAGCTTGGGTTGCTCTCATAAAAAATGTTGATGATGAAAATACACCACAGTTTCCATCTTCTCTTGAATGGATTGTCAATAATCAGCTTCCTGATGGTTCATGGGGAGATGAATTATTTGTAGCTCATGACAGGATTATCAACACTCTGGCTTGTGTTATAGCCTTGAGATCATGGAATATGCACCCTCAGATGTGTCAAAAGGGTAATTCTATACATAATATGAAAAAATTATAAGTATTTAGTTTTGGGACTAAAAAGTAAAAACAATGTTTTTATTAGATGAAAACCAAGTTTTTACCAACTTTTTATAGAGATTAAAATCAGGTTTTACCAATTTATACATATTACAGGTATGAAATTTTTCGTGGAAAATCTTCACAAGCTTCAGGATGAGAATGCTGAGCACATGCCGATCGGATTTGAAGTTGCGTTTCCTTCACTACTCAATATAGCTCGAAGTTTGAATATTGAAGTGCCCGATGATTCTCCTATCTTGAAAGAAATACTTGAAATGAGAGACGAAAAGCTCAAAAGGTATGTATACAATATTCTTATAACACAATACAATATACATGTCGGTAGTAAGTAGTAAGAGTTTGACTATGCGAATATAGTTCAAAATTCACGAGACATTTGTAAAATAACTATTAACATCGCAGTTATTATAATCATTAAACATAACATTTATGTGATAACAGAATACCAAGAGATGTGCTGCACATGGTGCCCACAACATTGCTACACTGTTTAGAGGGAATGCAGAATTTGAATTGGTATCAAATTCTGAAGTTGCAGTCCCAAGATGGGTCATTCTTGTTCTCGCCATCTTCCACAGCTTTTGCTCATATGCAAACCAAGGATGAAAATGCTCTCTACTACTTGGACAATGTTGTCAACAAGTTCAATGGAGGAGGTAAAATTTTCCTGCCAAATGCTTATTTCTCTAATAAAATCATATTTGACCACTTTTTTTAATATGTGTTCAATTAATTAAGCCTGCATGGAGTATTTATTTATTTGTTTATTTTGTCAGTTCCAAATGTCTTTCCTGTGGACTTATTTGAACACATGTGGGTTGTGGATCGGCTAGAACGTCTAGGAATTTCAAGATATTTTCAACAAGAGATCAAGGAATCTGTCAATTATGTGTCAAGGTACATATATGATAAGTTGATTTACAATTTGCAAATAGTTGAAAAAAATAGTATGATTATTCACTTGATAAATGTAATTTAAAATTTATAGATATTGGACTGAGAAAGGTATTTGCTGGGCGAGAAATTCAGAGGTTCAAGATATAGACGACACAGCAATGGGATTTAGAATCCTAAGGTTGCATGGCCACCAAGTTTCACCGGGTAAGTTCAAAGATTTCACCACCTTATAAAGAGTAAAATGAGAAATTAAGGTAATTGATATTTCAATTTGATCATAATTTATTATGTATGCGTGCATAATATCAATTATTAATATTAATTAGTACTTCAGTATGACTATAAAGTGAATTGTTCAAATTGGATTAAGTTTTTCATACTACATAACACAAAAGTTGATGGTTTTTTCTAATTCCTTGATTCTGATATTGCTTGCTAGAGTTATATATGATCTTCACAAATGGAAAAATAAATGTTTATGTTTGATTGCTAACTGGCAGATGTGTTCAAGCAATTTGAGAAAAGCGGTGAATTCTTCTGCTTTGCCGGACAGCTAAATCAAGCTGTTACTGGCATGTTCAATCTATATAGAGCTTCTCAAGTTCTATTTCAAGAAGAGAAGATTCTTGAGGATGCCAAGAATTTTTCAGCCGAATATTTAACCAAGAAACGTGCTGCTAATGAGCTCTTAGATAAATGGATCATAACTAAAGATTTACCTGGCGAGGTGAGTTCTAATTTCATTCCTACTGATTTTTGGCGTCTGCGTGTATACTTCCGAACAAGGTCAGTTTTTAATAAGTTGTTGGAGTGTAAATGTAGTTGCCAAGTTAAAACCCTCTAGGTACTTTATATGCATAGAGATCAATACAAGAAAACACTCTTTTCAAAACACTATATTATTAGTTTAAGACGTTTATGTGAATTCCACTTAATTATGTGACACATTTTCAAAATAACTAGACCATATAAATTTCAACGATGTTTTGAAGATAAAAAAGTGTATCACAGAGTTTATTGCGGACATTTCATACCAGTGAATGCAGTAAAAAACAAGAAATAAATTGAGAATTGATAAATTTATGTAGAGAATTTTAGCCCATTAACATTGTAACAAACATTCTGCAGGTGGGTTATGCTCTGGATGTGCCATGGTATGCTAGCTTACCCCGATTAGAGACAAGGTTTTACCTTGAACATTATGGTGGTGAAAATGATGTTTGGATTGGCAAGACCCTTTACAGGTAAGAATCTTAATTTTACATTGAATGTGATGGCTCACATCAATAACCGGAGAACAATTTCATCTTTACCTAATAGCTTACAACTATATACTTGAGTCTTTAATGTCAAAAAGATTTAGAGTTTAATACTATATGCTTCTATTTTTCTATTTATTTTGATAGGATGCCGTACGTGAACAATGATGTTTATCTTGAGCTTGCAAGGTTGGATTACAACAATTGTCAAGCAATGCATTATGATGAATGGAAAGAAATCCACAGGTAAGAGTAATAACCAGAGAACACTCTAACATGCTTCACTCAATGAAAGCAATAACTAACGAACATTCAAATATTTGCAATTAAAAATCTATATATTAGGTGGTACATGGAATCAGAACTAGAAGGGTTTGGATTAAGCAAAACGAGTCTCCTGATTGCTTATTATGTAGCAGCGGCAAGCATATTTGAGCCTGAGAGGTCTCTAGAGAGACTTGCATGGGCTAAAACAACAGCTTTGCTGCAGATATTGGAGTCGAATTTCGAAGATGAAGAAGCTAGGAGTGCTTTTATAGATCAGTTCAATAAATGCATTAACGAAGGAAATTACTCAAAGAAGTAAACAAAATATCTTTCCTATATTCTTTATCTTTCTAACAATTATTGTGTATACTTATTAATAAAGTTAGTAGTTCCCATATATCGGGCATATCTTGTAATAATATTTTATATTTTAACACTAGTTAATAGCTCTCAGTAGACATTAAATTTCACCATTGATGCAACAAAATGTGTTTTAAATATGTATGAGTAATTTGTTGCAGGGGGTTAGACGAGAACAAGAGAGAGGAGAAACTCATGGGAGTTTTGCTGACAACCCTTGATGACCTTGGCCTCCAAATGTTTAAGAATCAGAACCAGGAAAATTCTCATTATTTGAATGAAATGGTGAGTGGATATCCTTTTGTTGAGACTTGTAACTTTATATATATTCATTTATAAATGTAACTTCGTTTGAGCACTGCTAGAGCCAAGTTTCAGTTAAATGAAACATGTAAAAGAATGGCAAATAGGAGGAACTTTAGAATTTTTTTCCTAAAGCTTTTCATTTTGTTTAATGATCAGTGGCAAAGGTGGTTTTCAAGCTGGGTCAATGAAGGAAACAGATCCAAAAGAGAAGCTGAATTACTTGTGGAAATCATAAATTTAACCGCTGGATATTGGTCAAAAGATGTACAGCTCAATCCTGAGTACCAGAAACTACTTGAAGTCACAAACAGAATCTGCACTGGCCTCCGTAATCACCAAAGCAACAAGGTTAGTAATGAATACTAGTTTTATGCTTAGAAGTGCATGTTTGGATTAACGGTTAGGTTCTTAGAGTCACGGTTTGCTGACATAGTTTTGGTAAAAATTACACTTTGGAACTTCAAAATCAATATGTGACCATGATTTTGTCAAACTCACTGTGATTTACAAACATTCACTAAGATTCACAAAGATACTTAAAGGAAACTATGATATTTCATAGAAGTTATATGATGTTTAATAGGGATGTTTATAATAAAGTAAATTTAACAGCTAGTATTCAAACTATACAAGTTGCATAATGAGGTGATAAATTCAAACTCAAATTAAAAATTTGAAGTGCGTGGCTATCATGACTTGGTTCATTCAATACTCAAACATCTAGATCCTGAATTTTTGTACATTTATGTTATTGTCAGGCACATGCTAGTATCAATACACCTGAGATAGAGTCAGAAATGCAAGAACTTGTGGAATTGGTGCTTCAAAACTCTCCAGATGGCTTGCATTCCAATATCAAGAATACATTCCTTGCGGTGGCCAAGAGTTTTTACTATGAAGCATACTGTGACCCAGAGACCATTTACTCTCATATTGATAAAGTTCTCTTTCAAAAAGTGATTTGAAACAACTAGTAGCAACTAGTAATGTTTCAAAACAGGTGTTATGGTTCATTATTTTACCATGTTATTTTTCTTCTAGTCTTGTTTGGATTTAAACTTTAAATAACCAAGATTGGATATCCAATGTCAGAATGCAATAAAACCAAAGGGAAACAAAATGTTTTCTTAAACAATATTAGGTTCTGAAATTTCTGATTGGGTTTTGAGTTTGTTCTATTGCTTCAAAGGGTTTCATTTACTTAAGGAGTTCTTCCTGTGTCCACAGTGATTATTTTTTGTTGTTCCTTCATCATCTCTAGGAAAATTAACACTCTAGGAGTTTTTTTTCATCATCTCTTTCAATTGAGTGAGAATTTCTGAATGAAATCCTCTTTTATCATCTCACATTTAATAATCTGTACATAAAAGGGGATTTCAACCGGAAATTCCCATTCAATTGGAAGGGATGATGATGAAAATGTTCAGCGCTCACTGTAAGGATTGCAAGTTCTTAACTTTAGTTAGCTTTTATCTACTAGTTTTCTCACCATAAGGATTGCAAGTTCTCAACTTCAGTAACTTTCATCTACTAGTTTTCTCAACCTGATAGCCAGTAATCTATTATCAATCTGGCATGCACCCTAATAAAGAGTAGAAAGAAACCAAGTACACGTGTTAGTAGATAAAGAAAATTACAAACAGAAAGTACTGGAACTTCAAACCTTAATATGTAACACCTAAGTTTTACTCCTAATGGCGAGGACCACTGAAATCTAATATGTCGCTAGTTGTTCGAGTATTGAGTCTCTGAATCAAATATTTCTTGTTCAAACTACTTCATAGTATAAACTACTTCAGAACTGAAATTAGTATAAACTACTTCATAGCATAAAGTATCAAAGTTAAACTCCTTATGAGGATCAAATTTCTATTTTTGCAGACTAAACAAATCCTGATTTTTTGACGCGAACACACTTAGAAAAGGCAAAAGATGTCCAAAAGTATATCTTTTTTTTTTTTTTTTATCAATTATTTATGATTAGATAAATAATACGACTTAAACTCAAGCGGAATCTGGGTTCTCAAAATAACATACCCTACATACTTCATACGTAATTGGTAAAAATTAAGATTTTTCCTATTTTAAAAGTGGGATTAGAAGTCTCCTGAAACTCAGATGTCATGGTTTTGATACAACACAAGCAAATAATTAAATAGAGCAAATCAGTGTCCTCAACAAATTAAATCTTCTTGACTTTGGTCACAAGATGTTACGTTGATGAGTGGGGAAAAAAAGAAATGAGTGATAATTTATTGTCAAAGCTCAAAAAATTGCAAGTGTAAGAGATAGTAATGAGATATGAATAAATTCAGGGTGTAACATCCTTGAAGCACAAGGGATAGATCAACAGGGTTAAATAACTTACACGATATTGAACAAAGTTTCTAGAAGCATGGAATTAGCAAGGATTGAACCCATGTCCTACAAAGGATTTTTTTAGCAGTCTAACTTTGGATGTAAGAAGCCAGGTTGAGCTCTATTTCTTCTTTGGCCTGTTTATCAAATGGTTCCTCGCCAACATATAAATCTAGGATTGACCTACATAGGAGTTTACTCTGGATGCTTCCCACTTCCTGTCCATCAACTGCAACAACCAAGACAAGATTAACGTCAAAGACTTTTGTTGTGATTTAGCATTGACAAGAATAGTATCAACCAAAAGCAACTAAAACACCTAATGACGGGGACTCTAAAAATTTGAATGGGTTAAAGAACATGAATACAATACACTAATAGAATTGTACCACCTCGAATTAGAAATCACCAACTGAGTTGAAAGTTTAAATAAGCAATTATACAAGAGAACCTCGCGGAGGTATAACTGCGTAAGGTACTTGATACTTATTTATTGTATTATTTTATTTTATACTCGCTCTTGTAAGCAGGGGTAAAGGTTCTTGAAAAAAAAAAACAGGGGTAAAGGTGACTCTAAAGTTTAAGTGTTATTAGGATCGGTTTAAATTAGAAAAGGAGAATATACAACAACCATATTTCAACATTACCAAAATTCGTTTGAAACAACTCTATCGGATAATCCAATTGTCAGGTTTACAATATAAAAAAAGTAGCGGCAGATCATGGCCACCATATAACGCCACAATCCTTCACAAATTGGCCTTGGCTGCTGTCAAAAAATCCGCCGTGTCACCGCCATAGCTGATATTTGGCAACACCGGTAGTAGGTCCACCCATTTCCTTAAAATAACGGGAAAGATATAACTGAAATATTATTGTGGGTTTGTCTCTGTTCAATTTGTAAGATTCATGTAGCTGGTTTGGAATGTGGTATATCAGGGGACACCCCTTCGGTTAGACTCAACTCAATACTAACCGAAGAAGGAAGAAAATGCATGAAACAGATGCATGATTTTTCGACTAAAATTTTCTGAAATCCAATGTTTAGAGGACTTGAATTATACTAATAAGTTATATGACTAGCTCATGAAGCACAAAAAAGATTATGCATGTACTGCAGTATAATTCTGAAAGTTGAGAAAATGGAAATGCAAATATATGAAAGGATATCTTACTTGTTGTGCGAAGAACATGGCCCTTCTCTCTAGTGAGATGAATTACAGACCCACGAGGTATTTTGATTTCATCTCTAAACTGTGAAGTAAACCTACATCAAAGCATGCTAGTTAACTACAACATGGAATTCACCCAATTGGATTTACATATGGTTCGACAAATTGTCTCGTGAGATGAATAAACACTTGGGATACAGTTTTCAATGGTTTATGAGATCTAAGATACTAGTAACAGTTATAAAATGATTTTAACTTTTTAAGCAGAAAAAGATACAAACAAAGGATGTTCATAAAAAAAAAAAATCAAACAAAGGACAACTTAAAGAGAATTCTAGTGATATAAACATATGTGCTTATTGTTCAACAATTTTGTAACAAGTTCTACACAAGTAATTCTCAACCAATGAAAAAGAAAACTCAAGTTGAAGAAACCATTTCACCTCTGAAGCAATTCTTTATTATCTGATCCCCCATATTTTTGCAATCTGCTTCCAACAGACTCTTCAAATGCACTCCTCACAGAACGAATGCTCAATCTACTATAAACAATTTGAAGCCTTACTGTTAAATGTATATCATTTTCCAGTAGATCCTCATTAAACTCCTTGTTTCCCTTCAATTCGGACGGGGAAAATTTCCCATATTTCTCAGATAGACATCTCTTTACGTCATCATCGTCAGCATAAACACCTTCAACAAATAACATAATTTTCACAGTCAATATGGCACTATCAGAAAACCATCGCTCTGCAGATTCAATCAGTTAGCTATCACCAGTTTTAACCAAGCAGAACCTTAGTAAAATAGTTAGATAAAAAAGGTAAATTGGTAACATACCAAAAGCATATACATCAATGTTCTTCAAACCCAAAATTCTTTTCGTTCTTAATCCAATTCCACAGAGTTTCTGAGAAGCTTCAAGAACAGAAGGGAAAGAGGAACCAGTCCTCGAGTCAACAACAGGAACGCCACTATCAGCCAAACTGAGAGAACCCCAAAGAGGCAAGGAGTTGTTGCTGGAAGTGAAGAAAGAATTCAAGGCATTTTGTAGAAAGAGACGGTGGCGGTCATTGGAGGAGACGGCGATGAATGCGGCAGTGGCTCCGGCGGTGGCGGCTGCAGCAGCGGCGAATTTGGAGAAAGGGCGGCGTGGGGATTGAGGTGGTTTGGGGTTAGAAAATGTGAAAGGGAAGCGTAGTGATACCATGTTTGTTACGGAAGTTACGAAGTGTTTCGGAGTTGGAGCATGGACACTGGAAAATTACTGAGAGCAACTTCAATAACATTTTCCCGTAGCCACACGTTACTCTTGGAAAGGTTAATTTATGGGACCTTCTATGGTCGGTGATCTAGGTTTCTTCTTAATTTCCCGACTTACAATATTTTATACTTTTTTTTTTGTCATAACTATATTTTATACTTTATTTATACGTCAGTTAGTTATATATCAAATTAATTCACTATTTTCTATGTTCTTCTATAGTTAGTTATTAATTTTTGAGTAATAACTTTCAACAATGTTTCTTCCTTACAACAATTACACAAAAAAAAAAAGTTTAAATATATTTTTAGTCCTTACATTTTGCGCCCCTTTAAAGGATAGTCTCTACATTTCATTAAATGTTTTTAAAATCCTCATATTTTATCTTCGTTATTAAAATTAGTCCCTGATGTTAATTCTCTAACGGAATGCTGATGTGGCAGTTAGTGGGTCTCAATTATTTTACGGTTAAATATGTTGAAATGTAAGGACTATTTTTCAAAGTCACGCAAAATGTAGAGACCAAAAACATATTTAACCTTAAAATAATTGGGACCCACTAACTGCCACATCAACATTCCGTTAGAGAATTAACAGTAGAGACTAATTTTAATAACGAAGATAAAACATGAGGATTTTAAAAATATTTAATGAAATGTAGTGACTATTATTCAAAGGGGCACAAAATGTAAGGACTAAAAACATATTTAACCCAAAAAGAAATCGTGTATATTGGTTTGAGTTATTTAACTTCTCTAGAGGGTTAAGTACGATTTTTTTTTAAGCTACTAAGCTATGAAAAATATAAGTAAAGATTGAAAGATGAAGAACATATGAAAAAATGTGAGTAAAATTGATTGATTTAGTGGATCTAAAATGAAATGTATAAGTGGTATTTATAGACAATGTTTAAGAGTATGAGATCATATTGATCATAAGCATGGCTTACAAAGACTAAGCCTTGACCTTGTTATTTGGATAAACTTGTAAGCAATGCGTATAAATGCGACTGTTGTTATGTACACTAGACTTTTCACCCGTGCTGCCACACGGGTCATATATAGTTCAAAACAATACCTACACTTTTTATTAAAAAATGTAGATGCGATATACCATAAGGTCTAATACGTATAATTCATGTTATACGTATGTATGTTAATTTGTTTTGTAGAAAT
>Ga0315914_1006612_pt1 | contig 16358 bp, 13 predicted proteins | sample MpolenodulesMG_FD_203920 | JGI IMG/M metagenome (GOLD analysis project Ga0315914, IMG submission 203920) | Medicago polymorpha root nodule microbial communities from Los Angeles, California, United States - elongated nodules | ecosystem: Host-associated > Plants > Roots > Nodule | place: USA... | reverse complement strand
TAAATTTAAATTAATTAGGTATTACTAACCCATTCGAGCTTATATTGTTACAATAGTAACTTATATTAATTTTAACAATGTTTAATTGTATTACATGCTTTAAGGTCGTCGTGTCCTTTTGCAAGCAGGATCCTGGCAAATCGATAAAGCTTTAATTGTTAAAACAAGAATAAGTGGGCCTATCTAAAATAATTGAAGAGTAAGTGGAACACCATTGACCTGTATATTTTGGTCTTTTTAAAACAATTTCGAGTTGCCAAACTAAAAAGGACTCACTGCCTTTTTTTCTTGGGTTGTTGCCACTGCAATTTCACAGAAATTTCAATATTGATTTATTGACTTAGAATTTGCAAAATCGTTTACTACATTGACTTAGAAATATCATCTTGACTCTTGAGTCTACATTCACACAGTGTGATGGTGTTTATTTCTTGTTCATACTCTGCGGTCTGACAAGTTTTGTCATGTTAGGTTATGAATAACATTAACTATTTTTACTAACTATTTGTAGTCTCTAAGATACTTTTTTTTTTAAAAAAAATTTACAAATTATAAAGCGAAACGCATCAACTTAAAATTCAGGATACGATATACCTAAGAAACGTTAACAAATTATTTTTATTCTAAAACTTATGAATGTAAAATATTTGAAAGAAATAATTATTGATTACTCTTCATTAATATATATATATATATATATATATATATAATTATAAAAGTTACAAATTACAAAGCGAAACTTTTTAACTACCACATGTAGTGGCTCAATCTCTTTAATATTTTTGACTGTTTCTTTGCTTTTTTGTTGGTGATTTTCACCTATTCTGATGTAACATTACCTTTTCTTTTTTTTCTTTCTAGCACTCCTTGTGCAAAAAAAGTAAAGTCTCTTAGTTATATATAATTCTATTATAGCTTCTTAAAAAAATTACAAAAAAATAATACTTGTAAGTCCAATTTATGTGATAGGTTCAACAAGGCGTCCGGGTTGAAGATTAATCTTTCAAAGTCTAGAGCTTATTATTCGACAGATACTCCTCAAAGGAAGATCAATAGCCTCACCAATATATCTGGCATCCGGAGCACTACTTCCCTTGATAAGTATCTTGGCTTCCCCATATTGAGAGGGCAGCCCAAGCGGAGCGATTTCAACTTCATCATAGAAAAAATGCAAAACAGGCTAGCTTCTTGAAAGAATAGGCTTCTCAATAAAACAGGGAGATTGACTCTAGCTAACTCTGTGTTATCTTCCATTCCTTCCTATTTCATGCAAATTAATTGGCTGCCCCAAAGCATCTGTGATAACATAGACCAAACCACTAGAAACTTCACCTGTGTGGCACTAATTATAAGGGAATCCACTTGGTAAATTGGAAGAAAATCTCTCTTCCTAAGAACCTTGGTGGGTTGGGCATTCGAGCAGCTAGAGAAGCGAATACTAGTCTCCTTGGTAACCTTGTCTGGGACATGGTTCAGTCTATTAATAAATTATGGGTGTCTCTCCTTTTGAACAAATACACAGGTGGCCAGAACACCCTTCTCGCGAGTGCCAGCAACAATAGCTCTCCAACTTGGTCTTCTTTAATCCGCGCTAAAAATATACTCAGGAAGGGTACACTTAGTGTATTGGTTCGGGTTCATCTTCCTTTTGGTTCAGCAATTGGAACTCTCTCGGGCCTATTGGTCACTATGTTTCTATTATTGATATCCATGACATTCATCTATATGTTAAGGATGTTCTTTCCGCTTTAGGTAACCGCACTCAGATTCTCTACACTAATCTCCCATAGCGGTCGAGAATCACATCAACATTCATATCCAGTTTAATGACAACATTGAGGATGCTTTAATCTGGTCTCAAAACAAAAATGGCACATATTCTACAAAAAGCGGCTTCAATTGGTTCTCACCCTTAGAGACCCGGCAGTTGATCCCACTCCTCGTCTCTCTTGGTCTTGGATTTGGAGATTAAAGGTTCCGGAAAAGTATAAGTTTCTCATCTGGCTTACATGTCAAAATGTTGTACCAACTCTTTCCCTGCTTCACCACAGAAACATTACTCCCTCTCCCACCTGCGCTCGCTGCAGAGAAGAAGATGAAACATTCCTGCACTGTGTCAGAGACTGTCGTTTTTCAAGAATCATCTGGCAGAGAATCGGTTTTTCATGTAATGGTTTCGTCACAGCCGCTTCAGCTTATGATTGGATCAAGTTCGGTTTGTCTGGCTCTCATTCGAATACCTTTTTAGCTGGTCTTTGGTGGGTTTGGAGACATTGCAACTTAATGTGCCTTAGTAATGAAAACTTGTCTTTAACTCAGCTTTGCAGCAACATCTATTCAGCAGCTGCTGATATCATTTTAGCTTTCGACAGCGAGGACAACTTGACTCATTCCGACCGCTTAGTGAAATGGAACAATAGAAATCACCAGGACTACATTCTCAATGTTGATGGCAGCTGCATTGGAACTCCTTCCCGCTCTGGTTACAGTAGTGTCCTCCGCAACAGTGCAGGCCTGTTCATCTCAGGCTTCTCTGGTTTCATTCCGAACTCGACGAACATTTTGCTGGCCGAGCTAACTGCTATTCATCAAGGGCTGAATATGGCTATTGATTTGAACATGAATGATCTTATGTGTTACTCGGGTTCCCTCATTGCTATTAATCTTATCATGAATGATACCCTGAGATTCCACATCTACGCCGTTCTCATTCAGAATATTAAAGACTTGCTAATTGATCGGAACATCTCTCTTCATCACACCTTAAGAGAGGGGAATCAATGTGCGGATTACTTTGCTAAATTAGGTGCTAACTCAGATGCTCACCTTGTCGTCCACCAATCGCCTCCAGCTGACCTTCTTCCTCTTCTTAGAGCTGATGCGATATGCACATTCTTTGTCAGAAACTAGCCATCTGTTTTTCTTTGTTCCTGGTTCTTTTTTCTTTCTTTTCCTCTTCTTTTTTTGTTTCTGTTAGCACTCATGTAACCGAAAAAAAAATAGAAAATGTAAAGTTTACGTATAAATCATATTCAATTTAATTCATATGTTAAAATATCAACAAAAGTATCATTAAATAAACTCAACAAATTTTGTCTAATGTTGACTAAAACGAGTGTCGTTTATGATGTTTACATACAAATTAAGAAACATAATAATGATGTCAAAAGACATGACAATTTTACTAAACTAACATTATTTACCATTGGTGCAAGTCTTTGGAAGTAATATACACTTAATTAATTAGAAGGTACAATTGGAAGTAAAATAATAATTCTACATTGAAAAGTGCAAGTGATATTCATTTTAAAATATTTTTTTGACTAAAACGACACTCATTTTACAACGGAGGAAGTAATAAACATTTGATTTTGAGAGGTGGTTACTATACTCGTAGCTTAGTTAGATGGTCACAGTGGATTAAATTTTTATGTAAAGATGGTGAAATCTCTTTTATATAGGGGAGAACTTTAGGTATAACAATAATTTATAGTGAACCAATGTAAAAATATTTGCATGTTCTTCTTTTCGATTTCTCTTTTTATCTTTGTATTTTTTTAATTAATGTCTTTAAAAATGTTTTTAATCGAAGTCCTTTATATTAAGGATTAACCGATAGTTCAAAGAAAAAAAAACAGTCTACACAATTCAAACTCATGTGTTTTCCAGCACCTTCGGATGTAGGAGGGTTTCCATAATATTTTCTATAGTATTTTTATTTTAGTTCAATTTTAGTAATTTTTTATTTTCATTTAAGTTTGTTATTTTTGGCCCATTAGTGTTTTGTTATTTCCTTATTTAAGTTTAACAATTATAACCTAAGAGACAACTTTATTTATTCTATAATATTTTAGATCAGAGTTTTCTCAATTTCTGGTGGATTCCGGAACCCTATTTTTACAAGTTTGTCGCTTACGAACTTGTTCCTTTTTCTATCTAGGTTTAGTGCTTGCTAGCCTACGCTTCTGTACTGCGTCAGTTGGTATCAGAGCAGGTTTCTTCTGTTCTTTTCCTAACCTGATCAGCCATGGGAGACCAACTGATGACGAGGGTAGAGTTTGTCGGCATAACCGTGACTCTTACCACGACCATCAAAGCTCTGTTAGATCAGATGGCGGCGTTGACAACTAAAGTTGACGACGACAACAACAACAACAACAACAACGTCAACAACAACAACATCATCAGCAGTAGAAACAATCCGAACAGAGGAGTATGACCAATTCCGGTTATTAGGGCTCATAATAACAACCATACTATTTGTTACGTACCGAAAATCGAAACATACCCGTGAATCTGATTTGGAATACTATGAGTGTAGATATTAAAACAAGTTGAAGGATGGTTACTAAAAGTTTAAAATATCCGATTCAATATATCCTTGTCCGTTTTGTTACAACAAAGATTACTCCTTGACCGACCTTTTGAGACATGCTTCCAGAATGGCGGGTAACTCGCGTAAGACGTTTAAGGATATTGTTAAACATTCCGTTTTGATGACGTATATTCAAAGATATCTTAATGTTAAAGTCGATAAAAATGAGCCACCTAATGTTAATATTGCTAGTGATAAGCCACCTATGTCGGTATTGCTAGCGGTAAGTCAGTTAATTTGAGGGTCGCTAATCAGAAGTCACTTGACATGAATGTAACTAAGGGTCAGTTACCTAACGCGAATGTTGATGATAGTTTTGTTGTCGCAATGGAAGAATACATTAAAGAACTAGTCGAAGGACATTCTATCACTAGTGGATATGTCCAGGTGAAAAATTTAATTGTGACAACAGTTCTTGCTTCAATAGATCTCAATGGCGGAACCACAAATCTATTTGACACGGATGCAAAGAAGAGTATTGACGCATCAAAATGATTCAATCATCCCAAATTTTCTTTTGAATGCAATGCTCACAATAATCAGAAACGTGAAGAACAAGAAAGAGTAACTATAACCAAAATTCCAGCAATGGTTGACAATCTTATAAGCAAGAAACTAGCATGGGAAGATGAAAAAAAAAACTTGTTTTCTATATGACGGGGCACGTTTGATGGAATTATTGGATGATTACAAACTGACCAAACCAACAGAGGTGAGAGTGATATTTATCAAGGGACTCCCATTTACATCTCAACATGGTGGTCATATACTCTTTGGACCTAATGATGAGAATTTATACTTCATGATAGGAGATGGAGGAGGTTCAGGTGATCCATACAACTTTTCCCAAAACAAGAAGTCAATGTTTGGAAAGGTTATGAGGCTTGATGTAGACAACATTTCAAGTGCATTAGAAGTTAGCAAACTTGGACTTTGGAGTAGCTACTCCATTCCTAAGGATAATCCCTTCAGAGAAGATAAAGATCTGGAGCCTGAAATATGGGCCTTAGGATTAAGAAATCCTTGGCGATGCAGTTACATTTGCTCACGGGAAAAGGCATAAAAAACTATCACTCCTTTTTCTCCATCTCATGCAAGCCATTTGACTTATATTAAGAAGCATTTTGAGAAAGAATGCATTATTGCCACGGATAAAGGCAACTTCTATATTTTTCAAACCAACCCTTCTTTGTATTTCACTCAATGGGATTCGGGTGGGTGTTCTCCTATTCATTGGAAGAGTCGGCATGCATGGAAGCTCTTTTTTCAAAATAAGAACCCGGGGTCGAGTTCTTCAGAGGTGGAGTGTAACACCCAAGGCACGATAATTAGCGGTTCCCGACAGCTTCTAGAGGAACCGAATCACATCGGAATGAGAGAGATCCTGAGGCCGTGTAGGTATCAGACTACATGGTTGAAGAAAGGCTTATAAGAATTGTTTGGTACTACCTATATCAACAAGATGCGTCTTATTTTTGGTAGCCCATTCCATAAGAACTCCATAGTTAAGCGCGCTTGGCTTAAAGTGGTCTTTGAATGGGTGACCTACTGGGAAGTTTCCCGGTAAGCGTGTGAGTGAGGACAAAGCATGCTGAAAAGACTCGTGTTGATTTGTGGGGTCAGCCGGCAATCCTGAAAGTCGTCTGGAATGTTACAAATGGTATCAGAGCAAACCTCTCCCAGTACGGTGTGGTTCGGGGACGAACCAAGCGGAAGCTGGTGGGCATGTAACACCCAAGGCTGACGAGGGCGGGGAGTGGTCACCTGTGCACAAGGCACGACAATGAGCGGCTCCTGACAGCTTCTAGAGGAACCGAATCACATCGGAATGAGAGGGATCCTGAGGCCGTGTAGGTATGAGACTACATGGTTGAAGAAAAGCTTTTAAGAATTGTTTGGTACTACCTATATCAACAAGATGCATCTTCTTTTTGGTAGCCCATTCCATAAGAACTCCACAGTTAAGTGTGTTTGGAGTAGTCTTTGGATGGGTGACATAGCGGGAAGTTTCTCAGTAAGCGTGCGAGTGAGGACAAAGCATGCTGAAAAGACTCGTGTTGATTTGTGGGGTCAGTCGGCAATCCTGAAAGTCATCTGAGATGTTACATGGAGGAGACTGATGTAGGAGGGTTGCCATAGTTTTTTTTCATAGTATTTTTATTTTAGCTCAATTTTAGTAATTTTCTGTTTTTGTTTCAGTTTGCTATTTTCGGCCTATTAGATTTAAGGTTTTGTTATTTCCCTATTTAAGCTTAACAGTTGTAGTCTAAGAGACAATTTTTATTCATTCAATAATATTTTAGAGAGTTTTCTCAATTTCTGGTGGATTCCGAAACCCTATTTTCACAAGTTTGTCGTTTGTAAACTTTTTCCTTTTTCTATATACACTTATCGCTTGCTAGCATACGTTTTCGTACTGCGTTCCCTTCTATGCAATAAAGGAAAGTCACATAGTTTTCTTTTAGCTGTAGTTTCTAAGAAAACAAATATAAGAGTATCAAATGTTTTCCATAAAAAATAAAAAACAAGAGCGAACATAATATACTTTTATTTAATATTACAACTCTGAAAAAACTACGAGTGTTTTCAAAAGGACTCTTTTTTTTTTTTTTTTTTGACAAAATCAAAGGGACTCGTTACTAACTCTAACATTCGAACACCATATTTTTTTATTCATAGTCATGCTTGTTTTTTTTTTTCTCCTCTTGTCATTAAGTTAATGACATTGAACTCACACAAATCCCATTATTCCCAATCTTATTAAAGAAAAATTCTTAGAGGGAGTAAAGATGATGAGGAAGTCTAGGCTCCAGAACAACTTCTAGTGGTATTTTTCTAGGTGTGGTGAGCCCAAAAATCTCCTCCATATTCAAATCCTCTTTTTTCACATTATTAGGTAATCTCCAATTAAATCCATGCAACAAGTTAGCCAAACTTGATTGTATCACCTTAAGACCAAGAGGATAACCAGGGCACATCCTTCTTCCAGTACCAAATGGCAACAACTCATAATCATGTCCTTTTACATCTATATCCTTACCAATAAACCTCTCAGGCATAAATTCATATGGATTGTCCCAAACATCAGGATCTCTTCCAATTGTCCAAGTATTGACAAGAATTAGAGTCCCTTTTGGGATATCATAACCATCAACTTTGCAATCCTCTCTAGCTTCTCTTGGCACTAACAATGGGGCTGCAGGATGAAGCCTCATTGTTTCTTTAGCAATTGCATAAACATAAGGTAAATTGACAATGTCTTTCTCTTCAACCCACCTATCTCTCCCTATTACTCTGTCTAGTTCCTCTGTAGCTCTCTTGATAATCTCTGGTTTTTTCACAAGCTCAGAGATTGCCCATTCAACTGTTACCGTAGAGGTATCTGTCCCACCTGCTATTAAGTCCTGAGGAATAGATATATAACATATGATATTAGTATAGTCTTGTTTAGATCAACAGGTTAATTGACCATCTATTGTGTATATAAGCATTTATCATATAAGTGGATATAAAAATAGACAAATGCTAACTTATGCCCTTAATGACACATGTTAAGAAACTCATTATAGAAATATATGTATCAAAAGTTGTGCATTTAATTTCTAAAAAGTTGAGATATTATGTTTTTCAATGCAAAGTTGCTCTTTTTTAGGTTGCCTAACATGTTAGCATGACCAAACTGATTTCACATAAACTATAAAGGGTGCGTATGTTTCAGCTTTTTTTTAGTTAAAAGAATTTAGAGATTTTTAAGAAAATCTAAAGCTATTTCCGTTTGTATACTATCATAAAAATCATTTTTTAAAGATTTGAAGCTTTTACATTTGAGTTCCTTATATTTAGAAAAAAATAGATTTTGAAAAAGCTACTTGAAATAGCTTTTCATTTTAAGGCTAAATATGATTATTTCTTTTAACAAAATTGACTTTTTTTAAAATTTAAAACATAAAAAAGTGATTATTCTAGATAAAAAATAGATTTTTTTAAAAAAAATTCAAAACAAACGTGCCCAAAATGTTATCATAATTATGGAGTTATGAAAATAAGCCCAAAACAAATTACAAAGATGTTATAATTTTGAAAGAGTCCAAATTATTAAGAGTATTACTTTTCCCACCCTATAGGATTCTCGCACGCCCTGCTTTTTTTTTCTTCCAAAAATGCCCTTGAGGTTTCCGGATTTCATAATTAGGAATGGTGTTTTCGTTTGTTATAGGGTGAAAAATGGAGTTACGGATTTTTCCGGATTTTGTAATCCGGAAACTTCAAAAATAAGGCGCGTTACATGATGTTTCCGGATTACATAATCTGGAAACCCCCTAAACACCCTTTTTCAAGGTAAATCAGTTCAGATTATATAATTCGAACTGTATCAGCACAAATCCAAACATGTCTGTAACATGTATAGCCATTTTAGGGATAATATTAATCATCCTAACTCTTATCCTTTTGTTTTGGGTCATTGTTACCTGTTCTTAGTCAAAAATTGAGTTTTCGGGCTATTTGATCGGATTGCTCTGAAACTTTCCCAAAAAATCAAAAAAAATTTGCACTAGTTTTATTTGATTTTTAGAATTTTTTGGTGGTATTTTTATGATTTTATTTGACAGGTTTTTAGTATTTTTTACTTAGTTTTTTTTGTTGTTTTTAAAAGCAAAACTCAAAACTGCTGAAATGTGAGAGAGTCTGATAGCTGGCTGATTATACATAAGAATTATCCGGATTATAAAATCCGAAATAGTAAACATGAATCCGGATTTTTAAATCTGGACCGCACAAAGACATTTTTGAAAAAAACGCAGGGCGCGCGAGTATTCTATAGGATGGGAAAAGTAATAGTCAATTATTAATACATGAAATGGTTGAAAAATTACTAAGAAACTTGTGAATGCAATACTTCCCCTGTCCATATAACTGTCTTAAAATTTTCCGAAAAAATGGCCCTATCATTTATTAATTCTTGTAAAAAAAAAAAAAGGTAATGTTAATTGATGTTTTTCGGCTGTACATATCTTTTACAAATTCAACTGTACCTTGTATTATTTCACTTACAAATTATTTTATACAGTTTGCATTTAGGGTAATGAAAATGATTAATGAAACTGATCCAAACCGCAACATACACACTAAAAAAAGCCGACTTCTAACTATAACTATTGAACGTAGGTAAAACCGAATAAATATGATAGAAAAATTGTGGGTTTCATTTAAAATTTAGTAGAGTTAATCAATAACTGATAGCTTATAGCTGATAGTTGATGACTAATAACTTATAGCTGATAAGCTCAAACACTACTTAAAATAGCGTATGAAAAATAAGATATAAGCTCCTGAAATAAGCTATAATAAGCTCGTTGTAAGAATACTGTTACCAAACAGAGCTTTTTTTGTCAGACGAGCTTATAAGTTATTCGCTATTTGCTATAAGCTCATTTTTTTGTCTTATTAAACACACCCATAATTAACATTTTTTCTAACCTGAGTAAAAGCTTTGACTCCATGTCTCTCAAGTTTGACTTCAAGATTAGGATTATCAGCAAGCTTCAAAAGCACATCCACCATATCTTTAGCAACATAATCCTTAACATTTTTTGTTCTCTCGATGTGCTCCTCCAACACATGTTCCATAAACCTATCAAACTTCTTAGCCAAAGCCTTCATTCTCTTCACATAACCTTGCAAGTCGAAGAAATGAATCCAAGGAATAAAATCCCCAATATTGAGGACACCATTAAGCAAAAACAATTCATCCAACATCTTTTTAAATTCTTCGGGGGAAATAATAGCATTTTCACTCTTCTCCAAGTACTTCTTCCCCAACACCATGCGACTTATAACATTGAGACTCAAAGTGGAAAGATGGTCCTTCAACAAAATTGTTTTGTTTTTTGAATTAAATAGTTCATGCAAAAAAGCATGTAACTCTTGTTTTCTCATGTACTCATAAGACTCAAGACGTTTTACACTAAACAATTCCAATAGACACATTTTACGAGCTTGTTGCCAATATGGGCCATATTGGGACCAAGTAATGTCCGAATAGTTATAAGTAGTGTATTTTCCAGCAGAGAATTTAGGCCGTCCAGCAAGAACAACATCGTTTGTTTTGAGGAAGGCTTTGGCTATTTCTGAGCTCGAGCCGACAATGACGGGTTTGGAGCCAAACCATAGATACATGATGGATCCATATTTTTGACTGAGCTCATGAAGGGATTGATGTGGAAGTGATCCAATAAGATTGAGATTTCCTATTATGGGCCATGATTTTGGGCCAGGTGGGAGACTGTATCTACGGCGGTGGAGACGAAGACGGCGGCGGGTAAAGAGAAGAAGGATGATAAATGTTGTAAAAAAAAAAACCCAATTAGGAAGTGGCAATAATTCTACTACCATTTCTGGTGAGTTTTGTGACTTTGTTTTGGTGTGAGAGTAGAAGGTTGTGACTGTGATGAGATTAGAGGGTCATTTATTTATAATCATAGTAGAGAAAGCTGTGGATGAGGATTACATGGCCCCGTGAGCAGTGGGGCAAAATATTTCGATTAGATACACCTCTTTATAATTAAATATACTTCCTGTTCAAGCTTGTTTAATTATTAAACTTCAACGTATTCATATATTTAAACAAATGGGTTTAATCAATGAGCAATTTAAAAGTAAAATAAAATCAAAATTAATTGCTTAATTAGGTTTAACTAACCTGTTCAAGCATTTTATTTTATTACAACTTGAAAGTTATCTTGTCGGTTTGCAAACATTATCTTGGCAAATCCAAAAAACTTGTTTTTAAAAATCAAGAATGAGTTGGCTTGTCCAAAAATAATAATAATTGGAAGACCACATTGACCTATATATTTTCGTCTTTGAAAAAAGACTCATACTAAGGTTCTAGTTGGGAGGAGTGGCATTTGCAAGACCCTAAATTAGGGGGTTAAAATTTTTAACTTTTAAATTTCATCTTGAACGTGTATTTTGTTGTCATATTGATCATTTAGTACATCAAAATTGCAAATACATTCATAAATATCTCTCTTTTATTCCTCATTTTAATCATGAGATTAGTTTTTAGATAGTCAATTTTATCCTAAAATATATTTTGTCATTGTTCAATTTAATTTATCAAATTACTAAAAAAAAAGATGCACTAAAGATGTGTTTGCAATTTCAATACACTTACGAAGTATGATAAGAGTGTCTCATACATTCAGGACCAACATAGTGGTCGTCTATTTAGAGACAAAAAGAAAAGTTAAATATTTAAAGGTAAATGTAGCAAAATCATAAAAGTTTATGTGAAAAATCCCCCTGGTCATTGGTTCGATATGCTAGGATGCTACTCTTACAATTTTTATTTGAATTATTCGGAAAATGTTCAATAAATAATGATGTGTAATTGTCACTTGTAAATATCAAACAATAAATAAATGAAATAAAATGATTCATACACTGGAATGATAAGAGACACCAACATAAAATGCCTCATATTAAACAATCAATAACAACGAGGTGTATGTCAAAAAAAAGAAAAGAAATGGAAGTACATATATATTATTTCAAAAAAAAAAAAAGGGAGCTGCTGTTAGATAGAAATTTAGAAGGCGTGGAGTTCATTGACAAATTTTCGGGGTTCAAGTAGTAATAAATAAGGATTATTGGTTCAATGTTGAAATTTTGAGGGTGTGCAATTGCAACCATGGTGATGTAGGAGGGTTTTATTAGTAATTTAGTAGTATTTATTATTTAGCCAAATCTTAGTAATTTTCTAGAACTTTCTATTATTATTTCGTTTTATTTTATTTCGGCCCACGAGTTTGTTATTTCTTTCACTATATAAGCAGAACTTATGTAGCTTAAGAGACATATTTTTATTCAATTAATAATATTTCTGAGACTTTTCTCTATTTTCTAGTGGATTTCGGAACCCTATTTTCACAAGTTTGTCGCTTGCAAACTTGTTCTTTCAATCTAGGTTTAGCGCTTGCTAACCCTACGCTTCCGTACTGCGTCAGTTGGTATCAGAGCAGGTTTCTCCTGTTCTTTTTCTAACAGATCAGCCATGGGAGATCAACTGATGACGAGGGAAGAGTTTGCCGGCATAACCACGACTCTTACCACGACCATCAAAAATTTGTTAGACCAGATGGTGGCGTGGACAATTAAGGTTGACAACAACAGCGCCAACAACAACAACAGAAACAATCCGAACAGAGGAGGAGAACCAATTCCGGTTATTAGGTTATTAGGGTTTGTAATAACATCCCTACTATTGTTACGTACCGAAAATCAAAACATGCCAATGAATCTGATTTGGAATACTGTGAGCGTAGATATTACACAAACTTGAAGGATGATTACTACCAATTTGAAATCTCCGATTCAATATATCGTTGTCCGTTTTGTTACAACAAAGATTACTCCTTGACCGATCTTTTGAGGCATGCTTCTAGAATAGCAGATAACTCACGTATGCCGATTAAAGATATTGCTAGACATTCTGTTTTGATAACATATATTCTAAGAATTCTTACTACGTTGAGGAGATCGACGTTGCTCGAACGACCGAAGTGTTTCCGACGTCTGTGAAACCGGTTGAAGAACATTCGGTCACGGAACCTATTGTTAGTATTGAGGAGACTAATGAGCACATGGAGCTGCAAACTCACTTTTCAGATTCTCAGACTACTAGAAACTCCTCTATGTCATTGAGCACTGTTGTTGAAAATATACAATCAGAACCTATTTTATTCACAACTTCTAAATACTATGAATCGGAAATTGAAGACATATCCACAGTAGGTCCAGGTTCAGAAATCAAATTTATGGTAGAGCATCTCGACAACTCTTTTGCTATTAGTGATCATTCTAGAGCACATGACGAAAGTAAGTCGACGGAGAAGAAAGGGTTATCAGCAGTGGATAGCTATGGATTCTCTCAAGACCTCACTGTTTTTCCACTTTCAGAACCACCAACAGCCAACCACCGAGATTCGACGACGAGTGAGAATCATTTGCAGTTGCAGCCGAAACTAACACTAACATGTAAGATGAAACTATCAAGGTTTTGGGTCAGGGAGTTGAGAATTACAGACCGAATATTACATTGGGAAAAGCTAAAATGTACGATGTTTGAAGAGTTGCTACCCAATACACTATTGAACAACAATTCCAATGCCACTGTGAGAAAATCGCTTTTAGATTCATCATGGGAAACAAATTTGAGTGAGGAAAAATTGCTTCTAGCAACAAGAATACAGTTCGAGCAGTGCCGCAATATGACTCCAATGCCACCGCCAAGACCGCCTTATCAGTATTTACAGCGGACAAAAGTGGTATTTCAAACGGATATGGAGCACCTGACAAAAGGTTGTTCTATTATTCAAGTTGTCACTAGTTGCACTTCTGAAGTTCCTCTTGATAATGAATCTGAAAAGTGAATAATGGCTGAATTCAATAGTTTGAAGAAAGCACCAGACCGAAGCGGCTTTCTGGCTCGACTCAAACTGCAGAACTTGAATACTTATGTTGGGAAGAATGAGCTCCAGCCCATGTTCAATCTGCCACATTGACCTCCCGCAAAACCGCCGCATCACATCTGTCACATTGAACTCAAGAAATTGCATGTGGATTGGGTTCAGTTCAAGTTTTGTCACAAATCTTATGATAGTAGCGTGAATGAGAACAAACTGCTATCAAATTTAGAGCCCTGGATCGAAAAATCCTTGCGAGCATCCGCACTAACAAATTTTCATTGACATACCTACTATTGGTAGCCTGTGGAGGTGGTGACAAGAATACTCTAGTAGCTTGGAGAGATGGTAGAACAAGATTCTGGTAGTCTGGGGAGGTATTAGAATAATTCTCGAATGCCTGTATATGTTAATAACAGTCGGGTTCCTCAATAGGGCACTTGATCAAAATAGTTTTTTAAAAAAAAATCAAATATTGTACTTCTGATGATTTGATGGGACTAGAGCAAAAACAAAAATTTCTGCTTAGACATTTACAATACATAGAGTCTGATGAGACTTTGACAAGTAATAGTAACATTTTGGAGATGTGGTTAATATACTCGTTGCTCAGCTAGTATGGTTATAGTGGATTAAATCATTCAAGTGAAGATGGGAAAATCCCTTTTTAAGGGAGGATTAGATGTAGCAATAGTTGGTAGTGAACTAGTATAAAAGAACTAAGGAATAACAACAACCCAAAAAAAAACTAAGGATTAACTAATTTTAGTGAAGTAACCAAAAAAAACTTTTAAAGAAGAAAAAATTAAAACGGACAATACAATTTAAACCCATTCATTGTGTTTTCGAGCACCTTCCCTTCTATGCAATAAGGAAAAGTCACATAAGAGTACCAAATGCATTCCATAAAAAATAAAAAAAAATAAAAAAAGATATAACTTAATACAATATACTATTATTTGATATTACAAACTCTAATACAACTACGAGAGTTTATTTAATGGGATATACTACTGCACTCATTACTAACCAACTTTCCAACATCATATTTTTTCTTCATTATCATGCTTGTTTTTTTTTCCTTCTTTTGTCATGAAGTTAATGACATTAAATTCACACAAATCCCATTATTCCCAATATTATTAGAGAAAAATACTTAGAGGGAGTAAAGATGATGAGGAAGTTTAGGTTCCAGAACAACTTCTAGTGGTATTTTCCTAGGTGTGGTGAGCCCAAATATCTCCTCCATATTCAAATCCTCTTTTTTCACATTATTAGGCAATCTCCAATTAAATCCATGCAACAAATTAGCCAAACTTGATTGAACCACCTTAAGACCAAGAGGATAACCAGTACACATCCTTCTTCCAGCACCAAGTGGCAACATCTTATAATCATGTCCTTTTATTATATCTATATCATTGTTAATAAACCTCTCTGGCATAAATTCATATGGATTGTCCCAACTATCAGAATCTCTTCCAATTGTCCAAGTATTGACAAGAATCATAGTCCCTTTAGGTATATATAACCATCAACATTGCAATCCTCAGTAGCTTCTCTTGGCACTAACATTGGTGTCACAAGATGAAGCCTCATTGTTTCTTTAGCAATTGCATAAACATAAGGTAAATTGACAATGTCTTTCTCCTCAACCCACCTATCTCTTCCTATTTCTCTGTCTAGTTCCTCTGTAGCTCTCTTGATAATCTCTGGCCTTTTCACAAGCTCAGAAATTGCCCATCTATTATTACAGAAGAGGTATCTGTCCCACCAGCTATTAGGTCCTGGGGAATAGATGTATAACATATGATATTAGTATAGTCTTGTTTGAATAAAAAGGTTAATTGAACATCTATTTTATATAAGCATTTATCATATAACTGTATGTGCCACATACACGTGGCTTAAAATATTATAAGTGTACGTGCGCGCGCGACATACATACATGCGGCTTAAAATAAAACTATTTTGTTGAAGGACTATCTTTCAACTTTTAGTCTCAATATTATAAGTCGCATGGTGTATGTGTGTGTGTATAAGTCGAGGTGTTTAAATCCTAACATATCCAAATTAAAACCGTAAGTTGTTTCAAAAAATTGAAAACCGCGTAAAATTGAATATTATATTATATTGGATGTATTTGAATGTCTTCTTGTGAAAACCGTTCACATCAAATTTTGGATTGTGTTTTCAAAACCAAACCAAGTCAAATCAGATACAAATATTTTAAGACTTACTTCCTCCGGTCATATTTATAAGAAACATTTAACTTTTCTTATAAATAAAACCAGATGGAGTATTTTTTTTTAATTAGAATAATATATTGTATTAATCAATTATTTGTTGACTTTTAAATCAGAAATTTATTAGTTAAATTTGTTTTTTTTTACTATTTCATATCTTTCAAACACAATTTATCATCGTCATTTCCTAATATTAATTTTTAATATACTATATGTTATATTTTCCATCAACCTTATTATATTACAATGTCTTTGTAATAATAAAAAAAT
>Ga0315914_1006611_pt1 | contig 16358 bp, 3 predicted proteins | sample MpolenodulesMG_FD_203920 | JGI IMG/M metagenome (GOLD analysis project Ga0315914, IMG submission 203920) | Medicago polymorpha root nodule microbial communities from Los Angeles, California, United States - elongated nodules | ecosystem: Host-associated > Plants > Roots > Nodule | place: USA... | reverse complement strand
AATTCCAAGAACAAAAGATGATTTGTTGTGATAGCTAGCTACTCTATTTATAGTTTACAATGTCTTAAGCCCTAAGAAATATAACACTAGAATGTTCCACAAGAAACCACGAGCTTTTAGGTCAGAAGTAAACTAATAGGTAGCTTGTTGATGAAGCAGAAGCAACAAAAGAGTGTCCTGAAGGTTGGCACGGCCGTGTTGCTGGTGGCACGGGCCGTGCCAAGTTACTGACTTAGGGAGTTACATATTTTTGTCCCATATTTCGTATTTTCATCCCGAATCAGCTCCTAATCCTCTTTCTTTTGCTCCAAGACTCAATCTATCAGATATTTGTTCTTGAAATATAATAACTTGCAATTGAAGTAAAATAATTTTAAAAAGGAAATAATATTAAATAAAACGAAATCAAATCTAAATAAAACAGACTCAAATAATAAATTAAAAACACTAATTTATTGACTCATCAAACACATTTGTCAGAAAAAGAAAAAAATGAAAAAATGTAGATGACCGTGGATTTACACAAAAAAATTATAAAGAAAAAAAGAAAAAAATCAAGCCAAAAATGGTCTCTTCAAAACAAAAAAGTGTATTTCAAAAATAAAAGGCAAATAGTTCTACTGTTTTACCCATCTTGTTTGAATCAAGGAAGGAAGGATGGCAGTGCATTAATGTTTTATTGGGAATCCCTAGGTTAGTGAACTAACTTTAAGTTCTTTTATTAGCCTACATTCCCAAATTTTATCCACCCTTAACCTAAGCAATGTTATAACCCTCAAAGTCCGCCAAGGGTGTGAATAAATTTAACTTGACTGTCTGTTTATAATTGTTTCAAATTTATAGCAAGGTACATTCATGTGATGACTGGAGTGGGAAAATGTCGTGACCAACCCTACTGGCTTTAGGAGATACATACGTGTATCATAGAAAAGTGTATGGCTGAGAATATAGGTTCCTTTCACCAAGTCGGACCCGCTTGATTGTATAGTGGTAAGTTATTTGTTGCTTTGCTATAAATGTGACGAATGATTCTTAAGCACAACTCCCAGAAAGGTATGTTTTTCCTAAAAGAATACAAAGAATATATTATGTTTTTCTTTCGTTACTTGAGGACAAGCAACAATTTAAGTTTGGGGTTGTGATGACAGGTTATCTTACCTTATTCTTAGCATGTTTTTCAGTTATTTTCAGTATGATTTAGCATAAAAAAGGAGGAGTATTAGAACGATTGCCTATGATTTCGGGACTTTTGTAATGTTTTCTATATTTGATTCTGTAATTCTAGTTTTCTCGAAACATAGCAATTTTAAGGGGTTTTTAAAGTAATTCACGAGGAAATCATACAATTCAGCAAATCTTGAACAACTGAAGAATTATGAAGATTCAAGAAACAAGAATAAAGATTCAAGAGGCCTTATAAGACTTACAAATGAAATGAATTATTTTCCCAAAGTACCGAGGCAAATCAGCAGGTGCAGTTAGCCATCGGTGAGATAGACCTAAGTAGGTACTTAGTGGATGATGCCCATTGAGTCAAGTGGTGCCTTACCTAATTAGGAACTCCTAACGGCCTCATCAATTGTATAGTCTACCTAAGATAAATAAACACGGCATACTTTTACTTATTATCCAACAACGAATATACAGAGGGGGTTCGAAGAATCCTAACCACTGCTTACTTTTCTGTAACCAATACATGTAAACTTTCTCTGTGGCAAACAAATAAAAATTACAACTTAACTTTTATACCGTCAACCTACAAAAATAATTAACACGAATTGTTTGGACGAAACGACATTCCATGTGGATACGATACTCTACTTATCACTTTATTACTTGGAAAATGATTTGGTACACTTTCCTAATCCGCTACAACATCAATCCTCTCCTTCTTACGCCAAATGATATGTCCGGTGATGAACGGATGAATGCAATGGTGGTGTGCGGTGTTCCGGCATGGAGGCGGTGCAGTCTTCACGAATGACGAAAAGGTGTTTGCAAGCACGATAGGGTAACACCCCGATTTTTAATATTCGTTTTTTAATATTATTAGTGGGTAATATTATTGTTATTGATATTATTAGTATTGGTTTATTAGATAATATTTATTTAATTGTTCGTATTATTAGGAGGATGGGTAATGAGGAAGTGGATGGGTTGGTTAGTCGGTTAAAGAATGGGAGAAAAACAGCACTTTAGCAAAACTAAGAAAGTAGAGTGTCAAAGATAAGGTAGCGTTTTAATTAAATCAACATAGGGATGTGCATATAGTAAGTCTGTCAAAGATTAAGTGAGTAACAAACTTGCTGATGATTATAAATAGATGAGAACATTAGGAAAATCGGGTAACAACAAACAGAGAAAAGATTAGAGATGAAAGGAAAACTAGGGTTGTGGAGAGAAGAAGCAAGGAGGCATATTGAGAAGAACCTGGAGAGAGATTTCACCGTAGGAATTCATCGAATTCCGCAAACTAGAGGTAAGGGGGAGTTATATTCAACAATAAGAGTTGTATATTCATGTGGGAAGTAAGTGGTTCTTAACCTTTGATGTTTTAATCATTCTTATGATGAATTCAATGTTATATTTTATCCGTTTATGTTATTATAACTGTGAATTTGATTGTAATTATGATATTTGTGAATTTGGTGTTGTTAATAAAAATTATGATGAGTGAATGATGTAACAACCGATTTTTCAATAGGGTTATTTTATTTTATTTATTATATGTGTTTAATTGCTTAATTGTGTATTTGCTTTGGGATTAGTGGATTTTTAGGCGAGAGGGGTATTTTAGTCATTTTTATGACTAAGGGCATTTGGTCATTTGAAGAGCGAGGGTAAACTAGTAATTTTAGAATGAATAGTATTTTAGTATTTTAGTGAGTAACTTCGAGGGGTATTTTTTACTAAGATTAGGAGTAATTTGAGGTAATTATGTTGAGATGCTAATAAAATGAGATGTTTTGATGAGTTAAGTGAATAGTAAGTTTTTAATTAAGTGGTAAGAGACACTAGGCCCAATATGAGATGAGTTAACCTAACCCATTAGTTGGAGTATATAAGGATAACACTAGTGGAAATTAGGGTTGAGCTTTTCATTTCACACATTCACACAAAAGGGCTACTAGAGAAAAATAGAGAGAATCGAGAGAGAAAAGAAGATAGAAGAAAAGAGAAGAATCCAAGTGAAGAGAAGAGCAAGCTAGGATTCAAGAGGGAAGTGGAGATTTAGCTAGAGCTAAGGGAAATTGAGGTAAGGGGGATAGGTTTGTTCTTTCACAATAAGCTATAATCATGTTTTAGCTTTTCGGTCATGTTTGTTTGTGTTAATTTATGAAGTTGATGATTTTATATGTTGAAATTCGTTCTTATAATTAAGTATTAATTATAGGTAGGATGAACTTTGTAGAATTGAGTTGTTTATATGCTTAAGCTGTGGTTGTTGATGTAGAATAAGTTTTTTTTTAATAATTTTTCTTATTTGTGTGAAAATCACGAATTTTGTGATGATTATTGTTGAAATATGTTTTAAATCACTTGTTGAATCATTGGTTATGTTTGAATATTGATGGGTTATGAATTGTTGGTGTTAATTGTAATAGCCTGTTTTTCGCTAGAATTATTTTATTATTTATTATGTGTGTTTGCACGTGCTTGTATGTGATTATTTGTCTTTGTGTGTATTTTATTCGGAATTAGTGGATTTTTGGCCTAGAAGGGTATTTTAGTCATTTTAAGACTCGGAGGTATTTTGGTCATTTGGTGAGCAAGGATAAATTAGTCATTTTTGGTGTGGTTGTGGGAATAATTATTTTTGGTGTTTTAAGTGGGAATAATTATTTTTACTAAGTTACTAGTAAGTTGCGGTAATTATTTAGAGATGGTAATTATTCGTTATTTTGGCGGTTTAAGTAAGTAGTAACTTTGAGAATTAGTTGATAAGAATATTGAGCCCATTAAGACAACTAGAAACCTAGCTCAATTATGTGGTGACTATATAAACATAACACTAAGAGGAAAATTAATTTTTCTACTCATTCCATTCACTTCACAAAATATTTTGAGAGAGGTAGAGAGAGAAAATGGATCAAGAGGAGCTAGAGAAAGAGAGCTTGGGGTTTGAAGAGCTAGGAGCAAAAGTGAAACGTAAGATAGGATTTGTGAAGCTAGAGGTAAGGGGGATGGTTTCCTTTCATCAATTAAATCATAATCTTATATTTTCGATTATGGGTTTAAGTGCTTTTATGTTAATTATGACTTTTGGTGATTGTTGATGATGAATTTCGTGGTCCTAATTCATGTCAATTTGTGGGTATGATAAACTTCGTGAAGTTGTTGTGTTATGTGCTTAAACTTAATAGTTGTTGTTGTTAAGTTGTTTTGAAGATTTTTGATTAATTGAGTGTAAATCATGAATTGGTGAGTGATTGTTGTTGAGACATGTTTGAATTCACTTCATAAATGTTTATTTATGTTTGTATGTTAATGGGGTTTGAATTGGTGTGGTTGTTTATGAAGTTCGAATGAAAATTGAGGGTGTTGGTGAAAAATGAACATAAGGATGATTTTGGTGAAAATTGATGTTTCGATGTTTGTTGTTGTTTTGACCGCCCTTTGATTTTATAAACTAGTGAACAAGTTTTGGGGATGAATTTGGGGTCAAGGGGGATTAAAATTGGGATTTTTGGATGAAATTGAGTGAGTTCCCAAGAGAAACCCAAAATCTGGGTGGCGAGTGATCGCTTGCTATAGCGAGTTGCTCAGTACAACAACTCATGATTTTGGCGTTTCGGGTACTCCGGGGCCAATCCAGACCGTCCAAACTGATTCTTTTGATGAACTTAAATGTATTTAAGCTTTCTAAGCCTTTGGAAACATCAAATGAATTATATTGAACTTGGTTTTGTGAAATCGAATCATCCTTTTTGAAAAATATCAAGAACGCATAATTTTTTGAAAGTTGTTTTTCTCAAAGGAAAAGGGCAGGGTTAGGGTTGTTTATTGTAACCTTGACTTATAAAAATGTTTTGGATGGTATTCTTGAGACGAACTTAGGTGAATTTTGGAATTAATCGGAATTGGGCTATGATACGTATATGTATATGCTACTGCACTCATATGTGAATTGTGTATGTACTTGGTTGATACATTTGAACTTGGTTACTTTGATTTTGGTGGAATAATCGAAAAGTGCTAGTTTTTATAAACATAGGCGAACTTAATGGAATTTTGGAATTTATGGGAATTGGCCTATGATGCTTATATGCACAAACTACTGTTATCATATGTGAGTAGTGTATATGCTTAGTTGCAATTGGTTTTATGTTAATGATAATATGATAGAATAAGAATGAATCAATGTTGATTGAATGTTTAATATGATGAATATCATGATGTGGTTAGATGATGTCTTTATGTGAAATGTGACTTTGAAATATTATTGTTTCTTTGAGGTGATAGTTGTTGATAATGATTCCTTGGTGATTTTAATTTGATGATTTGGTGATGAATCTTGTTGAATATGACTTGTGAGTTATGAGGTGAAGGTGTTTCTTTTTGGTGATGCCTCTTGTTGATATGACTTGTGAATTATGAGGTGAAGGTGTTTCTTTTTGGTGATGACTATTTGATGAATGTTTGGTGAAAAATATTATTATGTTTTGGTGTTGATGATGACGATGATTTATGTTGATGAATTCTTACATGCAATTGGCGACGACTTTGATAGTGTGTGCATGTATTGAAAATGTTGATGTTGATTGTTGACGAATTGTTGTTGAACGTATGCATTGATTGAGTCATATGTTCATGCATTCATAAATGTTGTGTCGGATGTTTATATCCATATTGGCAACGACTAATACTTTGTAATCATATTGGCGACGACCGAATGCTTTACATTCATATTGGTGACGATTAATGATACATATGTATCTTATGGTGACGACTGGTACCGCATGCATAAGAGTCATGTCTAGGCGCATTGCATAACTTGACAGGGTCATACTTGCTTATGTGCTTGGTGAATATTTGCATTGGTGAAACATTGGTGAATTGTATATTTGGTGAAATTTAGTGAACGTGTGAAGATGTAATAATGTGCTTATGTATTATTATACTTGTAGCTTGATGATTATTATTTATGTTGAGTTGTTTAATCATTTGAAATTAATTATGTTGTTTGACTTTCATTTGATTCTACTTTAATTGTGGAATGTGGACTAACCCCCAGTGGTCATTTGATTGATCACCTGCCTTATTCTTATGATTGGGTAGACGACGTGCTGGAATAGTTTGTTTTAGCTTGGTGAGGTGTTGGAGGTTAGCTTTCGAGTTACCTCGTTTTTTTTAGTCTTAGAGTTTGGCTCTGATTTAGGGGTGTCTGTCTGTTTATTTAAATTCATGACTTGTTGAGATTTTATTCACTCAGTATGTTGAGTTGAGATTTTATATGTGGTGTTGTATTGAGATTTGTATGACATGGCTATTCTAGAGATGTTTTATTTTAGCTGATGATTAGATGTTATTATTATTTCGCTGCGATGTTTGAGAAATTATTTATGCATGTTGAACTTATAGAAGAAGTAGCATCTAAATCCTTTGCATGATTTGTATTATTTGCGTAATTTATCGCTTTAAGGGTTTACGGTGTTACATTAATTGAGAAGTTTGGTTTGAATTGTGAAGTTTTAGGGTTTTTGGAGAAAATGAGTTTTTAAAAGTTAAGTTGTTTTAAGAGTCTTTCACTTTTGTACCCGAAATTAAAATGAAACCTAGGACTTTTTTGTGGGTAATTGGCTTTAGGAGTAAACATGAAAGTTGTAGTCGTGCATGTTAAGTTTAATTGGGCATTGGTTTGACCTCATTCTAACATCTAACATAAAAGTTGTAGTCGTGCATGTTAGGTTTGATTGGGTGTTGGTTTGACCTCATTCTAACATCTAGAATTCAAGTCATGACTTAAATAATACACAGTGGTCAGCAGGGTCGTGTTCTTTCCCAGGCTTAGGAAAAACCAACTTTTTCACTCTTTTCTTTTCTGAACTGGGTTTTGGTGTAAACACGAAAATTGTAGATAAAGATGTTATCTTTCTAATGGCTTTGTTTTGACTTCATTATGATTTGTTAGAATTTGAGTTATGATGAAAATACTACATATATGTCATGCTGCATTTTTTGTGAACCTTGAAATATGAAAATGGCTTAGAATGAAATAGAGTTTTTCCAAGTGAAATGAAGTTGTTATGTTTGAACTACTATGATGTTTGACATAGAAATAACATGTAGGGTTGACAAGGATGTATATGATTGTGTAAATTTGGTTTTAATGAAATATGTGAAAATAGATGATTTTTGAAAAAATAGACGAACTTTGATGAATTATGGTATGATAACCTGAAATGCTGGTACACTCATGATCATATGTTGAATGATGATTGGTTATGTTCTTAATATGCATGAAATATGTTGATTTTCTATGTGAAGATATTGTTCGTCTAAACATGTCATAAATGCTAAATGATGAGATTTTGTGTGGTAAACGCTTGAGGATGGTTATGGTGTTTTCGGACATACCCCGAGTATTCCTTTTGATGTGCTTTGATTTTATTTTGACTAATAAATTTTATGGAACATATTTTGAATCAGATTAAATTTGTTTTATGATTTCAGACGAACTTTAAATGAAAAATTTGCATGAAGTTGGAATTTTCGAAACTTGGTTTTATTGAACGAAATGATGAGTTTGTGACTTGTTTTTGTTGGAACAAAATGTGTTTAACATTACCACCTTTAAGTTTTGATGATAACAAGGTATTAAAATGCCAATTGGATATGCTAACATTTGTTCAAGTGTGCAGGACCATAGTCAACAATTATAAGTCAATTATCGGTTATGGAAGAACAAATAAGAGCAATGGAATTTACAAAAGAAGCTTGTGTTGCAAGGTAGAAAACAGAATCTGAAGACAAGAGCATCTGAAGACCATCAAAAGCTTTCTACCAGAAGTTGACATCATCAGCGGGTCTGAAGAGTCTCAAAAGGTGGAGTTCATCAGAGCATGAAGACTGGAAGCTGGAGTTAGTTAAAAGCTGTTATTCTGAATTCATATTATTGCAGAAGGAATGGAAGCATGTAGCAATGACTATTTTATAGGAATTAGAAGGCATTGGATGCTTATCCACTTAAGAGCGGAGAAAAAGGACATAGTACAATTGTACAACTACTATTCCACTACTATATTCCTCATGTCAGCAGTAGTACAAGATAACAACTGTGTCTACGCTGGTTACTCTCTATTCAAGGAATGAATTTGAAATTGTTCCCTCATAGGACTATAACCAAATCAAGAAACAAATCATTGGTGATTATCAAGTATCAACAACGACTTTTTTGATGTGCTGGCAATCAACAACGTCTCTTTCACAACTCTATATAAATGAGTGAAGACTTGAAGATTGTAAGAGACTCACAACAATTTTACAATTGCCAAAACTCTGTTGAAATTGTTTTCACATCAAGTTATCTTAGAATTTCTTAACAACTTTCATATCTTAGAAATTCTAGAGTCTTAAAGAGTTTGTATCTGATTTGTATTGTGAACACCACTGATTGTATATCAAATGTTCAAGCTCAAACATTTTTCTGTGTAATTGTGTTTGTTTAGAAGTCTCTTGCCATTGTGCTAGAGCATAGGAAGACTCTTGTGTGTGTGCTTGAGCATAGGAAACCTCTTGCTTTTGTGCTTGAGTAGTTTGAAGTCTCTTGCTTTTGTGCTTGAGCAATTGTAATCAAATATTGATTTTAGTGAACTCTCCTTGGAAGTGCAAGGGGGACAAGACTAATTTCGGATTGTGGAAGGAACCTGTATAATTGATTTGTGTCTTTCTCTTCTCTTTATCTTTTTACTTTATCCGCTGCATAAGACTTTGAACTTTGTTCAAAACTCTGAACTCTATCAGACTCTGAACATTGGACTTAGTTTTAAAAAGAAGAAAAAGCTAACACAATTCAACCTCCCCTTCTTGTGTTTTTCTCACCTTCAGTTTTATGTAACAATGGACTTAGAATAACCAATTAGGATTGATATGATCATGAAACTTGATTTTTGTGAAAAATGTCAAAATAGACGAACTTTGGAATTTATAGACAAAATTTGGTGAAATGTTGAAATATGACTTGTTAGTTTGCAAATAACATTATGATCATGATAATATGTTGGATTATGGTTCAATTGATGATTAATATGCATGAGAAATGATGGATTGTGTGAAAGTGAAAAATAGACGAACTTTGGAGAAAAATAGACGAACTTTGACAAATGATGATTTATGCTAAGTTAACTTGTAAATGATTGTTGGATACTGTTTAGATGATGTTTAGTTATTGTTTTGACGATGAAATGTATTCATGAAAAGTGGATTAACTTGGAGTAATTGATTCTTCGTCTAAACTCTGAAATGCTATAATTGTTAAATGATGAGATTTTACTTCTTTGTTGTGGTGAACGTTCACAAGTCCTATATCAAAGACTGTTGTCATGCTCCATAATTTGGATATTCTTTCTCATAGACGACTTTTTCTGAGTCACAAATTTTACTCACTTCGTCTCTAGATCTAAAATAAAAAACCATAAAATATATAATAAAAAAAATTAAAACTTTAAGTGATCTGATAAGAGAAAATAAAAATGAAGACAATAAAACCAAACATTTTTATATAAAAAAATAAACACAAAAACAAAGAATGAGATAACTAAAAAATTTGAGTTCTACTTCCCATACACTTAATCTAAATTTCTCAATATCTTAAAGTCTTGTAATCTATACTATATATAAAGAAAACTACCCCTTTCAACACTTTGGGTTGGACTTTTCTTTCCAAAAATACCCTCAATTTTCAATACAAATAACATATGTAACAAATAGATAAGAATAAATTTAAATATTAATACAAATATAACAAACATGATATGAATATATATATATATATATATGAGTCAGGATCCGTTGACACCAGGTGTAAGTCTTTTGACTTACACCAAATCTCAGCCGTTAAAACTAATCAATCATACGGTCATTATAAAATTTGAATATTGGAACATGGCTCATTCTTTCTCCTTCCTCATAGTAGTTTTTTCTCTAACAATGAAACTTGCGATTCCGTTTACTCTGGTTTAAGATCCACTCTGTCATCAACAATCTCACATCTACCATCACTTGAGATCCATTCTTCATTGGTTCAAGACCTAATAAACCTTCTAATGTGACAACAAATTTTTCTATGGATGAAAAATCATGAGATTCAACAATTTTATGAATCCAATTATGATTGTTTTGAGATTATCCCCTTTTAGCGTTTCTTTTCAAGACCTAAATGTTCTTTATCCCCTTTTAGCGTTGCTTTTCAATTATTATTGTTTTTAGATTTCAATACTTTCAATTGCATCTTGATCATTTGATTTCTAATCTGATCCTTTTAGCGAAACTAAATGTGTAACTAATCTAATCTAATCTAATCTGGACCTAAATGTGTGTGTCTGTTTTTTTTCCTTATCATTTAAAAAGTGTAACAAACTAGATGCATATATTTATACTTATTTTTTCATTATCCCAATTATACCCTTAAACAAATTTTTATATAATAAAGATCGTTGTTGGTGTCATTAAAGAAAAAAGTTTAGATTATATTTTTTTGTTATATTGTTGGTGTCATTGCAATAAATAATGTTTGGTTTCTTATAACTTGAAAGCAACAAACATTTATATTTTTTGTTTTAATCAAGATCAAAATTTCATAAAAAAAAACACCGTTGATAATTTTCAAACGTTAGCGCAATAAAAAAAAACGGAAAATAATGTGGCTATTCTTTCTCAAAATCAGCTTACTATGAGTCACAATTATACTAACCTCGTCTTTCAATTATAAATAAAAATTAATAAAAAAAAACTTTATGTGATAAGAGAAATAAGAGGATGGATGTCTCTCATATGACATAACGCAAATAAACCAAATTTTTATGATACAGTTAGTGTCTTTCATTCTTTGACACCGTTAACATTAGACATCATTGTTGGTTTATATGGCCAATAAGGTTATAAGCTAGAGGGGGGGTGAATAGCGCTTTGAAAAAGTTTGTTAGAGTTTTAGCAAAAAGCGATTTGAATTGATTTGACTATTGAAAACTTGCTTGAACAATCACAACAATAAACAAAAAGATAAAGCTATGTGCTAATAAGATTCAATATAGAATTGACAGATTCACAATACAAATCTTATTACAATCAAAACTTAATGATTCTTGAACAAATTGCTAAACTTAGACAATTTCAATTCCAAACCTAAAGTGAAATATAATAAGCTATCAATCAAAAACACAATGTATATGCAATTGATGAATTGTATAGGAATTGAGAGTAATTGATCCAAGCACAATAGTAAAACCTAACTCAATGAGTTAGATTAATAAAATATATTTGTAAGGTCGGACGTCATGACCCGGTTTCGAACTCGGGACCTCACAGCTATGTATGAGTTTATTTTCAGTGGATTACCACTTCATCTAAGACAAAAAAATAAATAATTGGAAACTTAATTACACCAAATTTGTTTTGGCCAATTTTATTTGGCAACATTTAAAATATTAAAACATAAATTAAAGACATTGATTGTATCCATATTTGTTTGGCAATCAATAAAATACATGAAATATGATTGTCTCACATTATTATTATTAAAAATAAAATAAAACAATTGTACATTTCATTAAATGCCAAACTCATGACATTCTTTGGTTAGGTTCAAGATGTTACATGTCATATGAGAAAACATTACCATATATATTTTTGAAAAAAAACCCTCAAATATATATAATATAGATATAGATTAGTTATACACATCTTCGTTAGTTACCCATTTAATGCCTCATTTTACAAAATTTGACTTTTTTTTACAAAATTAAAGCATTTTTAAGGCACCTATATTGTTGTCATATGTCATATGAGTCCTCATGAGCTTAGCTCAATTGGTATGGACAATGCATAATATAATATGTAAAGTCCGGGGTTCGATCCCCGACCACCACAAAAAAATAGTGTTGTCATATGAGTAGTTTTTTTTTTGGGCATTAATATTAGTAGTATTTGATTTGATTAAGATGATTGTGAGGCATGTGATTGAATTTTTAAAAGTATTTATGTATTTGCTTAACATTAATATTTATTACTAATTCCTTCAAAAAAAAATTAATATCTATTACTAATTAAAAAAAAGTGTTATCCCCGTGAGTTTAGCTCAGTTGGTAGGGATATTGCATATTATATGCAAGGGTTCGAACTCTGGACACCTCACTTCTCCACATTTAAAATGTGTGAGCTTTAGCCACTAGACAACTTGACCCAAATTTTTTTTTAAAAAGTAGCATATACTACCAATCCTGTTCGTTCTATTATATTTGTCACATTATTAATATGTATGTGTCTCGTGTTTCCATTTTTTATGTATCAAAGATAAACGTGTCCCGTACATTTTAATATTTATCAGTGAAATATATTTGTTTCATGTTTTTTTTAATATTTATTGACAACAAATATATGTCTCATGAATAATGAATTAGTAAAATTTATTGTTTATAATTAATTATTAACTGAAGTAACTTATCTCAGACTTATTTATTGATTCAACATATCATAAATTATTTTTATTTTGAATAAACAGTTTGAGAAATTGATTTCCAAAGTTTGGCACTATTTGTTTTTTAATGAAATCATTATAATTAATTTGTTAAAGAAATCAGAACTAATGTGAAATGATGAAATGAAACAATTTTTTAACAATTGATTAATTTTATTTCATATATCATATTCTCTTATATTTTATTATTCTCTATAATTTAAACTATTTATTTTTTACATGTAATAGTAACTGGATAAAAATTCATATTTTTGTTGTTCTTAGTAATGTAAAAATAATTTTATGCCGTTTACGAAAAAAAATTAAATTTTCAAATATAAAAACTATATATGATATAAATTTAAAATATTAAAAAAAAAAATTAAATTATTTAAAGTTATATATAAGAAAAAAGTTTTATACTTTTTTGAATTTCATTTCAAATTATATTATTGTTATTATTATTTTAGAAACTAGACTTTTTTTCTTGAGGAAAAAAATTACTTTTTTTTTTATTATGTCAATTTAATATAATTCCTTTTTTGATTTTTTTAAAAAATTGTATAACTTAATTTTTTATTGTAGGTACCTGTTTTATCCTTTTGGTAAGCCATAAATGGTAGTAATTGGAATTTAATTTTTAAAAATGTAACAAATATGTTTGTTTTTAAATTCATATGCTTATGATTTAACTTGTCACATGTCACTTCTCTTAGACCATCTTTTTTTTTGAAGAAATCAAAATGGAATATATTAACAAAGGCGATGAAATCTCACTCTTAGACCATCTACAATAGAGGGTTCTTCCCCTATTTAGCACCAAGTTAAATAAGCACCCCATGTGACACCAATTAGTTGGGTGACTAAAGAGGTGAGTGCTTTTATAGGCACCCTCTCTCTCATATTACATGTGGATCCCACATTGTCGCGTCATTTTTCGGAGATCAAGGCTATTTGATTAGCGTTGCTTGAATTGGGGAGGAGAAACTGAATTTTGAGTAACTTATACCTGAGTTTGTGATGCAGAGGCGTGTGATACTTTCATTTTGGATTTGGACTGACCTTTTGGATATGGACAAAAACAAACTAAAACGAATAATAAAAAGATAAGGTATTTCAAAGTTTAATAAAAAAGACAATAAAGATTTTTATAAACAAAATTAAAGTTAACTAAAGAATTTAAATAAAGATGGCAATTAAAAAATAAAGAAAAAGTGAGAAGAGGGCCCGACTCGGAATCAAAAATGAGGTATTTTAAAATATCTCTCTGCCGAAATTTTCACTGAAAATCAGAGATTGATCAGATTAAACTGCGTACGAAAGTAGGGCCCAATGACATGTGTCAGTGACAGTTTGGGTCAAAAATTGGGGTATGACACACATACATAATTAATTGTAGATTTTTCTATATTCAATTATTATTTTATTTTAATAGTAAAGAATAAATTAAATAATACTTACAATTATTATATTTAATCAATCAACTATGAATTTTCAATGAAAGACTATTTTTTACTACATAAAATAATTTATTCATCTTAAAGTTAAAAAAGAAATCAAGCGTATGTAATTTATTATAATTTTTTTTCTTCAAGTTTTAGTTTTTTTTTAATTATTAATAAAATTAAAAATTTGTTCACTTTTTTTTATAGTTTATAATGAAATTAATTAATTCAATATTTCAAAGATATAATTATGAATGAATAGATAAATTATTGTCAAAATTTAATGGTATATAGTTATTACCGGGACCCATTTAATAATTTATCTTGGGTGCTGGGTTGGAGAGATTAGGTGCTTATAATATATTAATTATGAAACGAGTGAGGTGTATAGTCGGGACCCGTTTAAGCACCCAAACGAGGTGCTGCATTGTGGATGGTCTTATGTATTTCATTTTGTCATGCCATGTGTATTGTCTCATTTTACTGTATAGGAGATGTATGTATATAAGATAAATGTCTTGTTTTTATTCATTATGATTTGTGATTCTTAATTTGGATATATTCTCACCCCGATTGCGAATTGGACGCCTACGCCATTGTGGTGTAGATTTTCAGGACGAAGAACCGTAGAAGCCGCGAGTTGGAGGATCACGAGGAGCCCTCCTCTTCATTTTCTTTGGCTTCTTAAAGTCTTTTATTTTATTTCGGGTCAAACTCTGATTCTGTAACACTAGGGGTTGGGGTTTATTTTCGTTGAGTATGTTTTGTATTGGAATTCATTATTTAATCTCAGTTTATTTTATTAAGAAAATTTGACGACAATATGTGTGACACCCTCGTGTGTTTAATTTTTAAATTGTATTTTTATATACAAAATACTTGTCGGTAATATGGTGTTACATAGGGTTGTTTGGCTCCTGGAAGCTTATAGGCAACAAAAGCACATCAGAATGGGAGAGTGTTGGAACAAAATGTGTTTAACATTACCCTTTGAGTTTTGATGATAACAAGGTATTAAAAATTGTCAATTGGATATGCTAATATTTGTTCTAGTGTGCAGAACCATAGACAAAAAAAAATTTAGTGTCTCTTTTTAAAGCATAGGTTCTAGAAGAACAAATAAGAGCAATGGAATCAACAAGCAAGAAGCTTGAAGCATCTGAAGAAATGAGGTTCTGAAGACAAAGTGCTCCTGAAGTGCTGACGTCATCAGAAGCACCTCATCCGAAGCTACGACACCAAAAGTTGAAGATCATCAGAAGCTGAGAGAATTAAAGCTTCAAAGGTTGTTTAAATGATTTAATCACTCCTAGCATTGAAGAAGAATGGAAGAATGAAGCAATGACTAATTCAAATGGATTTGAAGGCATTGGTTACTTATTCGTTGGAGAGAGTTGAAAAAGAACAACTGTACGAAGTGTACAACCACTATCTCCACAACTCTGATTTGTGTCTGCAATAGGACAAGAACAACAGCTATGCCTGCACCAATGTTCCTCCAGACTTGGAATGGATTTGAAATTTATCCCTCTAAGGACAATAACCAAATCAGGCAAAAGATCATTGGTGATTTGATCAAGTTTCCAACGACTCTTTTTGATGTGCTGGCAATTCACAACGTCTCTTTCACACCTCTATATAAAGGAGTGAAGACCTAGAGAATTATAAGACTCAAGTACAACAATTTACATGCGCCAAAACTCTGCTGAAATTGTTCTGCATTAAAAGTTCACTTAGAATTTCTTATCAAAGTTCATATCTTAGAAATTCTAGAGTTTTAAGAGTCTGTATCTGATTTGCATTGTGAACACCACTGATTGTATATCAAGTGTTCAACCTCAAACAAATTTCTTTGTAATTTTGTTTGAATAGAAGTCTCTTGCTTGTGTGCTTGAGCATAGGAAGTCTCTTGATTTAGTTCAGGACCATAGGAAATCTCTTGCAGTTGTGCTTGAGTAATTTGAAGTCTCTTGGTAGTTGTAGCAGTGAGCAGTTGTAATCAAATATTACACTTTTTAGTGAGCTCTCCTTGGAAGTGCAAGAGGGACAGGACTACTTCCGGTTTGTGGAAGGAACCTGTATAATTGCTTTGTGTATTTCTTCTCTCTCTCTCTCTCTCTCTCTCTCTCTCTCTCTCTCTCTGTTTTTATGCGCTGCATTTAGATTCTGATTATCACTTCAGAAGCTGAACTCTATCTGCTTCGAATCAGTGACTTCAATAGGAGAAAACGAAGAAAAAG
>Ga0315914_1006608_pt1 | contig 16366 bp, 9 predicted proteins | sample MpolenodulesMG_FD_203920 | JGI IMG/M metagenome (GOLD analysis project Ga0315914, IMG submission 203920) | Medicago polymorpha root nodule microbial communities from Los Angeles, California, United States - elongated nodules | ecosystem: Host-associated > Plants > Roots > Nodule | place: USA... | reverse complement strand
GAAAGTATTTTGTTTTGGGCTCACTTCTTCTCCTTCAAATTATACACTTAAGAAAATTTGACCATAAAAAATGTTATTTTGTCAGTTTCATTCAAAAAATAAGAATTTATATTATATTTGTTACGTTTTTTTTATATTATATTTGTTATATTGTTGATATCATTGAAAAATATAAGCATAGTTTGTTACATATGAAAGTGAAAAATATCTATTATCTACACCTATAATTTTAATTAAAACTTCATGAGTTGGAAGAAGATCCATGAGTAGAACCTGAGTTTTCACAACTGAAAACTACTCATTCAAGCAGTAAGAAACTTAATGACTTTATCTTCTAAACAAAAATTGCATGCAGAACCCATAGTTTCATAAGGTTTTCATCACAGTGAAGTAATCAAGAACAAACTATGATCCATGTTTGAGATTATTGATAGTAGAATGTAAAATAGAGATACAAATGTGATATGTTTGGAAAACCTTTCTTTGAGCTCTTCCCAATCATCAATAGCATGAACATGGAAGATTATAGTTAGAGAAATTTGTGGAGAAACTGAATTAAGAATCCAAGAATGAATAAGGTGATTACATCATTCCCACACACCTATGTTCAAATCATCAAGAACTGGAATAGGAATGGATCAATCTATGAAGGATAACTTGTTCTTCACACCAAGAGCACGATGCATATATCTACTCCAAGATAAGTAGTTGGATCCTGTGAGAAGGGGAGTAACCGTAACAGAATTTGGACCTTCACTAGAATGGATATAGAAAATTGAATCAGTATTGGCTTGTGCTTGTTGAAATGGAGCAGGAATATAACGAGGAGGCATCATAAGATTGAAGATTCAATGGAAAAAAAGAATATCATGGATAAAAAACACCAGAATTCACAATAGAAAGATGAAAAACAAAGAAACTTGCAGAACAAGAAAACTGAAAATTCAAAGAGAACGAAGAATAAATCTTACAAAAAAAACTGAAGAATCAACAAAGATGAAGATAAATTCACGAATAATTCAAGAAGAAAATGCAAAAAAAAAAAAAAAACGCAAGAAACTGTTGAGAAATGATGAAGAAAAAGAATGGAAAACACAACGGAAGAGAAAACAGTTACGAATCGTAACTAACTCTCTCTTAGAGAGAGCTTTGATATCATAATATAAGATGAATGAGAGGGGAAAATATTTCATTGAATTGATAACATAGTACAACAAGTGTATATATACAGTTAGTATGAAACTATCACAATTATCAACTCTAGAATTGTATTACAATTTAAGACTTGTACTACAGGTTACTCTTGTTTTCATCCTTATTTGTTGCATTTGGCTGATGGTGTAATAATCTTGTTGTTCTATATGAAGCAATGTCTGATTCAGACCTCTATTTTAATAAATCTAAAAAATAATTGAAATATATAAAAAAGTCTCGATCAATTATAAAATAATGTCGTTCACAACCCGACGAACACAACCTCGAATTGTAATATATGTGAGCACATTTTCTCACATGTTTTTTAAATTCATCTCTTAAGGAGATTATACTTGGGGTGCCCGAGAATTTAAACTCTGACTCATACATATATTATGCAACATCTCTACCAATTAAGCTAATCTCACAGGGACATTTTCACACATAGTTTTACTTGTAAAAGTTCATTCCGTGTAAGTTTTAAATATTAGAATAAAGGATGTAGCTCATTTTTTAAAAAAATTCGTTCATTTACTTGTAAAATTTGCATACATGTGTGTAATTTTTATTTTGAATAATTTAGTATTTAATCGTGTGATTTTTATTTGATTGTGCGACTTTTAGCAAGTTATGATTCCTTCATCTTTCTGATATATCAACAATTGAGGCTCCTTTTGTCAAGGAAAAAAAATGAGGCGTAATGATTTTCCATCCGAGAATCTGAAAGTGTGAATAACCACTAAATCAGTTAATAGTGTATAATATACTTTGGATAATTCAACTAGTTTGAGCTAAGGAATAAAAAGTTGGAAATTTGAACCTAGATGAATGAATAAATATTAATTCAACAATTAATTACCATCGTTTGCTATTAAAAAATTGTATGTAAGAACAAGCCATGATATATCTAAGTATTGAAACTTGAATAGATAAAAAAAAGTCTTTTTGTTGCAAAAATTAAAGTTTATTCCACAAGCTTAATGAGTTTATGATCACATAAAGTAAAGTTCTTATTTTTTTTTTCTTTATATTTGGGGCCTTAACAAAATACAATCACTAGATTAAAAGATATATAAAAAGGATAGCTAATTCTCTTCAAGAACAAATGGGATGAGATTGGTCTTCATTGGCGAGGAGTAGCAGCGGGAAGTGAGAGGCATAAGGTAGTGGCGCGAATCTCTTCATCATCATTGAAATTTGGTGGAGGGGGGAAATTGAGATCAATGTTTAAAGGCCTTCGAATTGAAGAAGAAATGATAATACAATCTTCATCTTCATCATCAACAACAGAAGAAGAATCACATTCACTGTGACAACCTTCAGCAGCAACAACAGGTCTAGGAGTAGCAACAGGAACCCTAGAAACAATGGTTGAAGAAGAACCAACAACAACCCTAGATGCTTCAACAGTACTACTCATAGCAGTAGAAGCATTGTAAGGTATTGGGAAGTTTGTAATGGCATTGAACCCACAGAATGAAATAGCTGCTGCATCGTAAGCTCGGGCTGCTTGCTCTGCAGTATCAAAAGTGCCTAACCATACACATTTTTTTTTCCATGGGTCTCGAATTTCTGCACCGTATTTGTGTTTTCGCTTCCTCACACCGCGGTAGCGAATTTCCTTCGCAGCACTTTTCTCCCGTTCTGCTTTCACTCGAACCATCGTTAACTGATACAAAAAAAAAAATGAAGAAAAAAAATAAGGTTAAGTTTATTTGTATATATAATCGATGAAAATGAATGATAGCTTATGAAATGAGATATTTAATCTGGTTTCTTCACCATACACCTTCTCTCTCAACAAAAAAATTCAATTTGTTTTGTTTGATTTGATTTCTACGGTACTGAATGACACTTATATAGCTGTTGATGGCCACTTAGCATATATGAGGGGAGGAGTAAAATTGCAATTTAAAAATTTTGAATTTATTTGTTTAACATATTTGTCTATTTGCTTTTTCTTAAAAGAATAAGAGATTAAAACTTTTTATATAATTATTTTTTAAAAAAAGATTTTATTAATCAATGAGGATTTATATGGTAGATGAACAATTAATGTGTTTCGGTACAATGAATCAATCATAAATAAATTATAATTTTTTGGTCAAAAAAATAAAAATAAATTATAATTTTTTGGTCAAAAAAATAAAAATAAATTATAATTTCATAAAAAATATTTAGTATTTTTTTATTTGGGAAATGTTAACTTAAAGGGCACATGTTAAGAGTCAAATGTATGTAGTTTAATTTTGGACTAAATACATTTCATTTATATTTGAAACCGAAGTGATTATCATTTAAAAAATTGTAATAACTTAATATTATTAATTCAAATGTATAAATACATTTGATTTTTTTTATTATATTTAACTATCATTTATCAAAAGTCTCAGCGAATAACAATTAAAATTTCTCCACTAAAAATAAAAAAAAACATTTAAAAGTTTTATAGTTTGTTCTTACTGATAAGAGTTACGGTTGAATATTTGTAAAATTAAAATATTAGCATAATGCTTACGGACAATCAATTGATATTTTTTTAATAAAAGATTTTAATTAAAGTAGTGAGTGACTTATATAATGGTCAATATCTTAAAATAGAAGGGTAAGGGTAAAAGTAGTGTTTAAAATTTGTGTGATTTTAAACCCTGGAGCTCCTAAAGCAGCTCCATTTGTATTGTACTTAATCCACACATAACGAGGAGGAGGGTGCCAAATCACTTCTATAATAGCTTTAGGTTTGGGATTATTCGCATTAACTCTAAAAGCTTTAAGGTTTAGAAAGTTTCTCATTGAACATGAAGAGACTGTTGAACTAAAATGAGTTTTGTATAATGCCTTTGAAATTTTGATAATAACAAAGTATTAAAGAGCAATTGGATATACCAATGTGTGCTCAAGTATGCAGAATCACATAATTAAATTCATAGTATCAAATCAAGTTTTGATCCTGAAAGAACAAGATTCTTTGCGCATTTAAAAGCATTTGAATTTTGACAAGAAGCTGAAGTTCTAGACCAAACTATGGAGAAGTGTAACTTTTGAAGGATTCAGACTCTGAAAACCTAGACTCTGAAGAAGTAGAACTTCTGAAAGACTCAGACTATGTAGGCCACGTCAGCATCAGAAGACTTCAACCTGTTTTGTCATCTTATGAAGAAATTACTATCAGACTCAGATAATACAATTTTATCCTCTTCTAGGCATATGTAGAAACAAACAAAGAACTTTATGGACAATTGAAATGAAACAGATATGAAGAAACATTCCGACGTCTATGATCTAGCTTCTCAAAGACTCAAAGTAACGCGTTGGCACCCCTCCAAACCCTCTTGAATTTCGCTGTATATAAGGAGCTGAAGACTTGAAGAAATTAACAAGACTTTACATATTTTGAAAGTTTCTTTGCTCTATCAAAATCAAAGCGCATTTACACTTATAATTTCTTAAGTCTTAAGAGTTCATTCCGAATTGTATTGTTTACACCTCTGATTGTATATCAAGTGTAAAACCGAAACAATCTTTTATTTGACTAAGTTAGATTGTAGAAGTCACTACGCTCGGTTTGTGAGGAAATAGTATAAATTGCTCTCTCTTTCCCTCTTAGTTTGTCCAAAAATTTATGATGCCCCCTTTGCCTAACAAACAAGTAGAATTTTCAACAATATATGCATAATATCTCTTAAAACTACTCCATAGAGATGAAAAAAATGTGATGAGAAAGTGGCTTCTTAGTTTTCAAAGCTCCATCCCTGAGTTCATTTGCCCAATCTTCTAATGAATTAATCATGTCCCCACAAAGCTTCAAATTAGAACATGTGTTAATGCTAGCTAGAGACCTGGTCCCAAACCCCCTAGATTTAAGCTTGCAAGTTTATTGCAAGGAATGACTTCCAAGGATCACTAATTGCACAAGCTGAACTCTATCCACCAGTAGATGCAAATGTCAAGATTCAGGTTTCCCTTTAAATTTAGGGACACCTGATTAAATGAAGGGAAAAGTTGCTATTATAAAGCCAAGCATATGAGCTATCTGGGATAATCTAGACTATGATATATATATCATATATTGTTGATTTACCTCTTGGATCACTTGATTTATCTATCATATATTGTTGATTTGCAAAAAGGTATAACGTCATCTGCACATAATACGTGTGGCGACACTCAGACATTTCTAGTTCCCTTCAATAGATCCAACTTTCCATATAAGACTAAATTTGAGATTCATGTGCTGAGAACATCTTCAGCAAGGCAAAATAAGCGGGGAGAGGGAGGATCACCTTGTCTCACACTCTCTAGTACATGAAAAGAATCCTTGATTCTTACATTGATAGCAATAGAGAATTTTGCTGAGTGCAATATTCTATTGATCCAAGAGAAAAAAGTTGAGTTAACGCCAAAAGCTTGAAGAACATATACAATAAATCCTCAATATAAAGTATTAAATATTGTTTCTATATCAATTTCAAGAGCGAGATTTCCCCCAAAAGCTTTCTTGTGCAACAAGTTAACTACTTCTGCGGTGAGGCAAATGCAGTCTTCCATGTATAAATCCTCCTTAGTCCTTTAAGATCATGCTTGGCATTATATTGGCTAATCTATCAAAACAAATCTTTGAAATAATCTTGAATTTAAAATTAGTCATTGCCATTGGTCTAAACTTGTCGATCGAGTCTGCATTTGGAACCTTTGGGACAAGGACAGGAGTATTAGAGTTCCTATTTGGCATCAATCATCATGAGAAAAAGAGTTGTCTCACTACATTGATTAAATCATTATTGATAATTGTGGCACATCTATGATAGAGTTATTCAATTTGGCAGTGCTTTTGATTTTTTCTATGTTATAAAAGTATATTATATATTTTTTTTTTGTCAAGTAGCATGGTGGCTAGAATTCACCTTTTTCAAAGTGAATAAGTGGGGTGTTTAGGGCTCGAACCCCGACCCCTACATATAACAATTCATGTCTCTGCCAACTGAGCTATGCTCACGGATGGACAAAGTATATTATATTTCTATCACCCTCCAAAAGCCATTTAACTTTTGATTTCTCAAGCCTGAATATTTATTCCATGTTTAGAGAAACTTCTAATTCAACGCGAGTCTGCGATAAACTTTAAAATTGTTGTTAATAACCTTTAGAATCGTTATTAATTATGTTGAGTGAATAATTAATAAATTGAAACACACTATTATAATCATCGACCATTTACTGAGCGTGATTAATTAAATATTTAAATTTTCTAAGGTCTTGACATATAAACTATTATCAAATTTTGATGTCAAATTTGACTCAAAATATAAGATCTGTAACACCCATACTAAACGTATCTAGAAAGTTTAGCATGTGCATTAACTTGATACTGTGTACATTAAAATTTACAACATAATGTCTCCGAATGAATATCTTATACAACAATACGCGTTCGTACAATCAAGAATACAATACTACTTGTCCAAAAACATAGAGAATAAATTCTTAAAGCCCAAGACATTCTGCAGCGGGTACGAACGAGCACTTGCTGTTTATCCATTCGGCTTCAAGCTTGCTAAATCCTACTAAACCAACCTGCTCATCTGAAACAAAAAGGATTGGGATGAGACATAATGTCTCAGTGAGTTCTACCTAATCCTAGGCTATAGGTAACCTCGGGGAAACCTACGGTTACCACGTGTCTACCGTACAACCTGTCGGTTGATTATACGTGTGTGGATCATGCTTACCTAGACGGTCGTGCATACTAGATCTATTGTAGGTTCTTCGTATCTTAACTCATAGGTCTTGTCTTACTCTACATGTCATGGCGGTCAAGGGAACCTAGAACCGCTATGTCGAGATACGATAAACGCGTCCAGACCTAAACATAAGCCATTCATGACATGACCCTAGACTGAACGATCGGGGAATCCTAAGATCGTCTTCGGTATAACTTCTTGGTCTTATCTTGATTCATAAACTTATACATAACTTGCATCTTATCATAAACGTAAGCATATCCCTTCATGTTCATTCATTAAGTTAGCGGTTAGCGTTGAACAAACAATATCATCTGAGTTTATTTTACGGATTAATCCCGAGTGGAGTAACCCTAGAGGTTAATCCCTTACTTAACCGATGAAAACCTAGCTAAGGTACATCGGACTCCCTCAGTGACGTGCGGGCCTACCTTGCGGAGCGTATCCCGTTCCCCTTGTGAGAACCTTTCGTATCCCCCTTGGCGTGGATAACAGAAAGACACAACACCTACATCTTACTTTATGGTCTTGATCATATATTATAATTTGTCTTAGTACTTGCTTACTTAGTCATTCTTGTTCATAGTGAAAAGACCATGCCTATCAATTCACGACTTCACTTGCTTAGGGTTCTTGCTAACTTTCTAGTTCTCGACGATCTACGTCGAGGCTCTATGTTTTTACCCCATTCTTAGTCCATTGTTACCCAATCATGTTCGTATAAAACTCTCATAAGCCGTCCTTGTTGCATATGTTAAGATTAGCCATGATTTTCATAATCAAGAATTGTTCGATGTATATTGTGTTAGTTAAATGATGTTTGGGGGTTTTACGGTTGATAAACATTGCGAGAAAAACCCTCGGATTGCACCACGGGCCCCTAGGAAGGCCAACACGCCATTTCAAGTGGGAAATGGTAGAGCCATTTCGCTAATGGCGAGCTGGGTTCTGGGCAATTTCGCTATTAGCGAAATATTTCGCTAATAGTGAAATATTTCGATCATGTGATGCAAAAATCTGAGTTTTGACCCCAAATCCACCAATTTCGATCATGCAAGGTTTAATATACATCCAGCAATCCATATAACAGTAGAACTTAACTTGCATGCCAATTTTAACATGAGAATAATAAGAATTTGGCATTGGTTACTAAAACTCCTATTAAACTAAACTTAACATAATTCATGCTTTCTTACTAGAATTGCTCAACCTAAAGGTAGGTTAACGATCTAAGAACTCACATGATGTTTTGCAGCATTCATCAAGCTTTAATCCCAACTTTAACCTCTAACCATGAACCCTAGCTCTTGATTCATCATACATCCATAGCCTTAACTCGCCAATCTACTCTTGTTGCTTTCTTGCTTGCTAAGACACCATGATTCATGCTTAATTACAATTGCATGCATTGATAACTTGATTGCTTGAACAGGGAAGGATGGGGGCGGTTTCTAGAGAGAAGGAGGAGAGAGTTCTTGAACTTTCAAAGTTTAGAGAGAGAAAGTTCTAACACAAATGAATAATTTTGGCTCCAACACACTTATATACTCCCTCGGTGCAAATACCAAAATGCCCTTCGTCTTAAACGTGTTTACACCGACACTGATGATTAACTCGTGTTCAACTGGCACTACATCGTAAAACATTCCTCACCGTAGTGAGTCTCATTAACATTGCTCTCTGGCGCACCTTCAACTGATATAATTCCGATGCTGACGAGCGGGATATTACAAGATCTATCTTTTTTTCTTCTCTTTTTTGTGGAATACTTGACTCTAGTCAAAATAGGGAGATGAAAGCATTAAAGCAAAAAATATTGTCATAGTTTATCAGATTTTACTAGTTATGTTTGTGAATCTAGGGGGAATGAATACATTCTTTTGGCATCTTATAATTAGTAAGTAGTAATGAGTGTATCTGAATATACTTTATTATAAGATTTATTTATTCAAAAATCTATAAAATAAATCACAACCAAGTTTTTTTTTAATGAAAATGGTTAATTGTTAAAATAAAAAATAATATCTGATTTTATTTTAATTGTACTAAATAGCATTAATTGCTGAAACCACACAAACTCATAATCAACATAAATGGTCATGATCGTTTTTGGATCCTGTAGATGTTGATTGTATTAGGCTGATGGAAGAGTCTTTTTGACTGATTTCAGTTGCCGCAAATTGTAGTGCTCATTTTAGAGATGGATCACAACTTGAATTTTGATTTATTTCAGCATGTATCTTACCATTTATAATAAGATTTGATATAAGATTTGAAAAATATATTGGGTCATTTATGATGTTTTGAATCTGGATTTACAATTTAGTTTGTCAATGAACCTTTTAGATTTGTTTTGAACTTTGGAGCATAGTCACTTTTGTGGACATTATCATGGAAAACGACTCATCTAGAAATATGATAATATAATCAACTTTTGTTTATGTTATTAAAAAATATGAAGTCTTTTATTATTGCTACGTACTCTTGAGTCTTGAATGACTATTGGTTGCCGTGTATAGAAATTGGATAAAAGTTAATTGAATATAATTAGGAAACACACTCCCTTAACTCAAGTTATGAAAAAGGTCCTAAACTCGATGGTTTAGTGGTTGCTGAATAATTCATGTCCAAATACTTCAACATTTTTGTTATCATTGTTGATGAAATCTCTTGCAAATGCTTCATTCTCTCTTAACAATGTAGGGATTATATTTTCATTTAAAAACATAGGTTGAATCAAATTATAGACTATTATTTAAGTGTCCACAACTTAGTGTTTAAAAACTCCAACAACAATATATCTCCAATGGATAGAACCTACGAAAAAGCATATTCGTTTATATAAAGGGTTAACAATGTGTAATAATAGTTCAGGTTTTGGAAGATGTCATCATACTTTTCCTAATATTAAGTATAATCAGATTGTCAAATTAATGTATTTAGTTTGAACATGGACCAAATATATTTGACATTTTACCTTTTTTAAGAATGCAAAGAGTAATTATTATGGTTGAATTTTTTTTTGACCAAGTTATGATTGATTTCTAGATAAGATGAATAAGAATAATAATTCATATCATCGAGTCTTTGGCTTCAATTAAGTCATATGTTTGGTTACATTGCTGTATGTTTTGAGTACCAAACCTATTACTTGTGGTATTTCAATTTATATTTGAGATATTGATACCGTCTTAATAATCTATTTGTTATTTAGTAAATAAAGTTTGGATCAATTGGTAAGGAATTGACTCATCCGCAAGATTGTAGGTTCAACTTTTTCTACAAATGTGATGATCTCTTTAGTGAATGATATTTTAGCATTCAAAGATCTGCACTGATCCTAATGAGCCATCTAAGCCCAACTCACCTAAACTTTTCTATTATTATTTCTATGACGAATCAAAATGTATTGTTTTTGAAGAATCCTCTATATTTTATTTATTTTTTAAAATAAAATTCTCTAACTTGTTTATTTTTAAAGAGGAGTGGATATTATGCTATTGATGCCCCTTTGGAACCGGGTCAATATTCATAGCATAAATTTCTATTTTTGAAACAAATCTTTTTAATTAATGAGTTTCACAAGAATGTCTGAGTTCAATTCATGAGTTAGATAATTTTTTAATGAGTTTCACAAGAATGTCTGAGTTCAATTCATGAGTTAGATAATTTTTTTGTCACGCTTTATTTAGTTTCCGACCAAACTTAACATAAAAAAATATCTATAAATTAATAGAATACTCTTGAGGGTAGAATGGGAATAATATCGTCTACTACTCCCTCACACTCACTCTCGAACATACACTAATAATGTCTCTCTGCAAAACAAAGAAAGAGACACACAACAGACTCATGCTCAGCTTGAGTTAGAGAGAGTTGTGCAAAAAAAAAAGAAGAGAAACCAACATCATCATCATCATCATCATCATCATCTTCTCCTTTAAGTTGGTGAGTCTTGTCTTAGATTTCTACTTTTGATGAGTGAAATATGTGCTTGTTCTGGAGTTGATAGCTTTACATGCATGTGTACTAATGAAATTATGCATTTATTCTCAAAAAAATCAATGCATGTAAGAATCAGTTTTATGCATGTAATTCCACCTATCATTTTTTTTAAATCATCATCACAGTCATCTTCTCTATCAAGTTTGGTGAGTCTTGTCTTAGATTTTTACTTTTGATGTAAGAACATCTTCTCCAATTAGAGCTATATATGTGCTTGCATGTGCTTGTTGTGGAGTTGATAGCTTTATATGCATTATGATTGTAACTATTCACGACACTTTGTGTGGCAAAATGCCTACTTGTTTGTCAAATTTGTTTCTTTTACTTTATTGCTACCTTTTTTCTTTACTTTCTATTATAATCTATGTTATTATATGAGTATTAATTGATAGTCTTCATAGTTCATAGATCTAGCATCCTTTTGGTTCTATCTAGTCCATATTTAATACGCTTGATCGTAAATGTCGATAACAATATTCTTAAATATGATTTATTGGTTCAACATTGACATGCGTTATGGGTGATTTTATTTAGAACCATCTTGGAGTAAGTAGTTCCTTTGTGTTGTATATGGAAAATGAATTTTCTACCAAAAAGATATGGAAAATAAATCATGAGAAATAATATTAATGATTATTTTGTATCGTCAAGCACTTGGATGTGGCTTTTGACATTTCCTTTGCAGTTTTCCGATGAGTGGGAATTATGTTGGTAATCCCTCCTGACTTGTTCTCTCTAATTGCTATTCACACTTAAATTTTAATGGCAAGAAAGCTAGAAGTGGTTTGCAACTTATTTGGCACGCAACTATTTGGTTGATAAGGAAAGTTAGGAATGATAGATTGTTCAATAATTGTGTGGTTATGGCGTATCAAGTTGTGGATAAATTCAAGGTTTTGTCATGGCCATGGTTTTTAGGTAGAATGGCTAGGAGTCCGTGTTTACTTTTATGTGGGAGGTAATGTATTTTACTGGCGAGATCTCAATTTGGTGGCTGTGCTATGATCGATTTTCTAAATTCGATTTGGGGGTTTTTAGTGTCTACTGGTGTGGTTTGCATTGTAATTATGTGTACTCTCGTTTTTTTTCCGGCTGATATGGTCTATGAGACTTTGCTTTGTGATACCTACTGATATGTAGGGGTCTGTTGTGTTTTGGCTGCTCTTGGTATAGCTTTTTCCCTAGTGGTGTGCTCTCTGTTTGCATTAACTTGTACCAAAGATTGAGTGTTTTAATAAAATTTGCTGTTAAAAAAAATGAATCATGAGGAATATTTCAGTTGTAAGAAGTATGCTTTCTATTCAAAGTCGTCTTTATTTTTTGTGTAGCCTTTTAATTCCTTGTTAGTGGAATGCCTAACGTATCATGGAAATGGTTAGAATTTATGTGTTGGACAATGGATATCAATGTCTTTTGCTTTATACTTCTAACTTGGCTTTCAATTTGTTTTTTCAGGAAGAACAACCATTATTTGTGAAAGATGTCTCGGAAAGAGCTACATGTGTCTCACGGAAAAAATAGGAGAATGGATGATCTAATAAGGATCTCTCCACAGGAAGCTCCAACCAATGATTTCAAGGCTACACCCCTCAAGCGTCATCGACCGGAGATTTCAAGTACATCAACTGCGCCTCCTGTGCAATATTCTAAAAGGAGTCTGCCTAGTTCTTCTGGAGGTGTGGGCATGGATGATATGTGGACATCATTTTTTACTGAGATCAGTGGGAGAGGTGACGACGATTTTCCATTTGAAGACCTTATTGACAAGCACTTCAGTATGGAGAAGTATCATGAAAAAGTTAAGGAATTGGGATTTGAAACGGCACTCCAAACCAGCCTGGTGGACAGTATTCATAAGAACTTTCTTCTTCGTGTCATTGGGCAAAAGTTTAGCGATATTGAAAAGGAAAACAAAGCTTTTGTTGAAGAGATTGCTGAGTTAAAAAAATTGTTGATTGGTCTTAAAGATGAACGGGATAAATTAAAGAAAACTTTGGACGAATTAAACGTAGAAAATTCCAAGAGTAATGTCAAATTACCGATCAAAGAAGATAATCACTGGGTTATGGTTGACAGGTTGAAAGCTGAAATTGAAGAATTGAAAGATCAAGTTTCATTGCAGTACAAAGCTGGCTTTAATAACGCGCTAAATCAAGTTATATTTTTTGCATTCAGACTTAAACCTTGATGAAGCTGAATGGAGTAAAATTGTAAGGTCATTATCAACTTCTGTAGCTGGACTTAAACCTTGATGTTTTGGGACTCCTTTGCTTTTTGTAAACTCATGTATATATTATGTTTTAGTTATTCTGCTAGTTGAACATGTATATTATAATTTGCTCATGTATTAACTCATAACTATAATGTTTTTGTAAACTCATGTATATATTATATTTTGCTTTCCTCTGTAACTAATTTTCTAAATTTGAGTATTCTGTTGCATACATGTACTAAATGGATTGTGAAAATGGATATTGGATTGCAGGAAAAACTGAAAAATACAATAAAATAAAACTCCGTTACTACTTCAAGCACATGAACAATGCTATTAATGTATTATGAAGTTGGTTCAGTCTCCAAAACCAACTCTGCTACTGTATCCTTGTGCAAGGGTTCAGCCATAATACGCCGTAAAAGATCTAGGTTAGGTCGAGTACATCTGGTCTCGTGCCTTGTCTCAATGCATTTGGAAAAGAGTTATCTGTTTCTTAGGATCCAAGGAATATGTCCTACTTTTTGTCCAGTCATTCTGATATGCTATCTCTATTGCTTTTAAATCTCCACTTATCTCAGCTAGATAAGAGTTAGAATGACCAAGATGTTCAGCAAAACAAGCTCAATGAGTTGAAGCTCCATCAATATTACATTTGATCCAGGACTGAGGAGGGGGATTCCAAACGGCCTCTTTGATTACAAGTGCTCTAGGATGGTGAATAGAAACATTGAAAAGCTTAATAACTGTGAAATCTCTCATGGAATTTGTTGAAGCTTTCCGCATTTCTTGCTAATCAAGGATGTGCTGGAAATAATCATTGAGATGACAGATTTCCAGTTAACATTCTTGTTATTGAACCTTGCCTGTTTTCTAGCATACCAAATGGTGTTAAAAAGATTAATTAAAGCAGAAAGTACCACCACTTTGCATTGAGGGGACCATGATAAGTCACAAATCTTTTTCTCAAAGACTAAATTGGATCTCAATTTTTTTCCTGAGATTAAAATCATTCCTCACTCTAAGGTTTAATATTTTATTCAATTATCTTGTGATGTTTTATTTGGTATGGTAAAAACATGAAATGATGTGGCTATTTATGTATTTAAGATGTATCGACTCACTAACGATCAACTAAACACAACTAACTATGATTATAAACTACATGAACTACAAATTTTAGATATTCAAGTATACGTGAATAAATTCATTAATCATCAAATTCTAATCAAGTAAACATCAATTTTAAATGTTGTCATATAATATGATGTTCATTGTGTTTTCGGATAAATTTGAATATTGTTGTTAATAACCTTTAGTATCATTCCAGTTTTATCGAATGTCTCCTAAGGAACAACCTTTAGAATCTTTATTAATTATGTTGAGTGAATAATTAATAAATTGAAACACTTTATTATAATCATCAACCATTTACATAGTGTGATTAATCAAATATTTAAATTTTTCTAAGGTCTTAATCATATAAAATATTATAAAATTTTGATGTCAAATTTGACTAAAAATATAAGATCTCTCTTTCATTTTTGTGTGGAATACTTAGACTCCGGTCAAAATAGGGAGATGCCATAGTTTATCAGATTTTACTCATAAACTAATCTTATGCTAGTGAATCTAGGGGAATGAAGAAAGGCATTCTTTTGGCATTTAAAATAGAGGAGTGATTTATAATGGTTATGTAGTTAAAAAGACACAATAGAATGAGAATAAATGACAAGTTTTTTTTTTTTTTTTTAACTCAAACTTAGTTAATAGTGTGAGAAGTTTTTTTAGATGTGTTATATAGGCACAATCCAAGCATTAGAATGAAGCAAGTTTTAAATTCAAATACAACATTTGACATTTTAGATTTTTTAAGAATGCAAAGAGTAATTATTGTGGTTGAATTTCTTTTGACCAAGTTATGATTGATTTACGTAAAAGATGAATAAGAATAAAAATTATTATCATCAAGTTTCTAGCTTCAATTAAGTCACATGTTTGGTTGAGACAAAAAATTGTTGTATGTTTTTAGTACCAGACCCGTTACTCGTGGTATTCGAAATTATATTTGAGATATTGATATTGTCTTAATAATCTATTTGATATTTAAAAAATAAAGTTTGGTTCAATTGATAAGGAGTTGACTTATCCGCAAGGTTGTGAGTTTAACTTTTTCTACAAATGTGTAGATCTCTTTGGTGGGTGACATATTAGCACTCAAAGGTTTGCATTGATCCTAATTTGCCATCTAAATCCAACTCACTTAAACTTTTCTGCATAAAAAAACTATGACGAATAAAAATTTATTGTTTTTGGAGAATCCTCTGTATTTTATTTATCTTTTAAAATAAAATTCTCTAACTTAATGATTTTTTAAAGAGATGTGGATATTATGCTATTGATGCCCCTTTGGAATCGGGGTCAATATTCATAGCAAAATTTTTATTTTTGCAACAAATCTTTTTGAATTAATTAATGAGTTTCATAAAATAAACTATCATTTATTAGAGTTTGAGTTCAATTCATAAGTTTAATGATTTTTTATATCACGCTTTATTTACCTTCCGATCAAACTTAACATTAAAAAAATATCTATAAATTAATAGAATACTCTTGAGCAGGCCGTTCCTACGAATCGGGAGGCTCGACTCTGTAAGTGAAAGAGGCCCGTAATAAAATAAAAATGTATTTTTTTTTAAAAAACAATTTAGGCGGAAATTAAGGAGGCATAAAGGAAGATTGAAAAAAAGTATAGAACCTGAAATTCTTGAATGTTCTTAAGCGATTCCGCAATGTCGAAGTTTTTTTTTTGAAGAAGTTAAATTAGCCCATCTAAATTGGCACTAGGGAGAATCGAACCTGAAGACCTTGAGGAGGAGCACACTCACAAGTCTCAAACCAATACCACCAGACCAACCCAAATGGGGTTCCTCAATGTCGAAGTTGAACCACATTAGACATACAATGTTGAGGCAATGAAGTTGAACCATAAAATAAAATCATAATTAATAATTAGCAACATTAACATATTATACAATTAATTTTGAAGATTTTACAAGAAGATCTCATCTTAAGGCACAATAAATAAAAAATTAAGGCCTATGCATTGGGGAGGCCCAACTTCATTGAGCTGTTTGCACTTCAAGGATCCGGCCCTGCTCTTAGGGTCCGTTTGATTTGAGAATTAGGAGGGGAGGGAAGGGGAGGGATTTTA
>Ga0315914_1006606_pt1 | contig 16369 bp, 9 predicted proteins | sample MpolenodulesMG_FD_203920 | JGI IMG/M metagenome (GOLD analysis project Ga0315914, IMG submission 203920) | Medicago polymorpha root nodule microbial communities from Los Angeles, California, United States - elongated nodules | ecosystem: Host-associated > Plants > Roots > Nodule | place: USA... | reverse complement strand
TCTCAATCATCAACACTAATAGAATTTCGGTTCCTGCAACCACAACAATGTTCAACAAATTTTCCAGAGAATAGTATAACCTTGTCTGTCGAACCAATTCATACAAACTAACAGCAACCACCATTTCGAAAATCAACACCAAAAATACAAACTACCAAATTCACCAACACAATCGTTTTAACAGGGATCATCACCAAACATCCTCCTTTTCAGATACCCATCATGGTAGAAATACCAAGGTACAAAATCCCACACACAAACAAGAATTTTAGATTTCTCTTAAGCATCAACAACCAAAAGTGAACCGAAGTAAGAAACTGAGGAAGAAAGGTAGAAGAGGTAGAATTTTCATGTTCGTTTTTTCTAAGTATAGGTTCTGATCTAGTTCTTTGAAAACGTTTTCTTCAAAAACTAATGAGATTTTCAAAAACAACATGGAAATGGATGTATGAAACTGCTTTTTTTTTTGGAAATAAGGTGGTTGAACTTTCCGGCGTGGAGTTTACGATTTCAATCGGAGAAGAAGAAGCTTATTTGAGAGTTTCTCTCTCTAAGCTAAGACTTAGAGAGAGAAAGGGGTTTTTTTCCTTCTTGTTGGACCTGCTTTTATATCCTGCCTGCGGTCATATGCGCGCTGCTCTTGCCATTTCCATGTGACCTTAGTTTTAGGCCGTCAAATCTTGGATCTGACGGCCGCTGATGTCCTTTCTTTTGTTACAGTGCGTGCCTGCTCACCCTATCCCATGCGCCCTCATCTCTTTCACCATGCTGATTTTGATCAAGTGGCTGAACACTGAGCCCTTTACTTTTAACTCAGCCCAGAATCCGTTTTACCAAGGCCGTTTCTCTTTTCTGCATTTATTTCCTGCTTACCCCCATACTGCTTGCTACACCCCTCCCCCTGCATTTTTTTATTATCTTACATCTTTATTTCTTTGGTTTTTATTTATTTTCATTTGACATTTTACTTATCATATTCATCTTATTTTAGGTTTAAAAACAATTCATGCATTTTTTATTTTTTTTACCTTATTTAGCATATTTATTTATTTCAATGCATTTGTCATTGCTTTAACATTTTATTTATCTCATTATGCTTTAGAATTTATTTAGGAAATAATGTAAATCTATAAATGAGAAAAATTGCATTGCATACATATTTATTTATTCCGCCTTTATGTTTTAGAATGTACTTAGGAATAATGTAAATATATAAATGAGAATATTGCACCGACACGCACATTTATTTATTCCGCTTTATGTCAAGACCTCTCTTGTTCCTCAAATTCAGTCCAACTCTCCTCTATTGTTGTACTATATATATACAATTAAAAACACAATATAACTTTTTCTTCTTCTTATTTTTTTTAGAGTACTACTTGTAATTTTAGACCCATTTTTGTTGTATAAAATAGAAAAGCTCTAACAACAAACACAATAATTATTTTCTCAGAATAAGATAAAACAAACCTTATAAACATTTTTTCCCTATTTTTAATTGCACTATAAATGCATTTTTCTTTCCAGAGACGTATTTTTACTGAGAGTTGAGCCTCCAATTTCATAAGAACGTCTCTAATGATAAGTGGGTTAATTACGTAGCTTGTTACCTGATTACCTTTCATTTCTCTTTAATTAATATTGTGTCTGTCTCTAATTATAAGTCTCCTTTGATAAAAAAAAGTCTAGTCCCTATATATAAGCCTCTATACAATTTACTAGGTGTATTTATATTATTTTTCTAAATATACCCCTAATTAATACTAATAATTTGCATTGGAATATGAAAAGTTAAATTAAATACACATACAAACAAAAAACAATTTAGTGAAATTCACACACAAACTAGACACATTAACTACACTACCAACTTTTCATAATATATGTGTAGGGATGACAATGGGTACCCTATTTATAGGGTACTACACTGCCCTTCTCCATACCCGCGTTTTTAAAATATACAAGTATCCAAGCTCGTACCCTCGTGGGCAACAACTTTAGTACTCTTCCCCATACCTTATGGTCACCTAAGTGCTCATACCCACATCCATTATCCGCATTTTAACTATGAAAAGATAATGAGAACATCACAACTGAAATAAAACTATGGTCTAAAAGTGTTCAAATCAACTCATAAAATAGTACGAATCATAATATTTAGCCAAATAAAAAACATTGAAAGTATCCCTCAAAAGTTGTAGACTAGTTGGAGGGAGGGGTTACTGTATCAAGTAGTTTATAGGTTTTGGTTTAGGCTTAAATAGTTACATTAATTATACACAAAAAAGAAATAAATTATTTATCTTATTATATAAATATGTATATGCGGGTTGCGAGGCTAGGCAATATAGTACCCTTACCCGCGCCCATACTCTTTTAAATTTGCAGATAATTACCCGAACCCATAAAAGCAGGGTTTTAACCTACCCAATACGTGTATTTTTTATGGATATCTATCGAATCTAGGTCCGATTACCATCTCTATATGTGTGAAATTAGTCATATGAGCTTATAATAAGGACAAAAGAAGTTGTGGACACACAAGACCCCACCACTTTTTAAATGCTTAGGTGATATCTACTGCTAAATATTATATAATAATTATAAGGGTTTGTCTAACATGTGCAACATTGCACATATTAAAGAAACTAAAATTAGCAACTTTTTATTGAAAAAATATAACTATTTAATAAAAAATTATATATTTAATATAAAACGTTCAAGTTCCAATGCAAACTTACTACTTTAAATTTCTTAACATGTGCAAATTTGCACATGATAGAAAAACCCTAATTATAATTATGATGTTGATTAACTTTTTTTTTGTTTACATGATGTTGATTACATTGATAGAAGAAGTAATTTGCACTGCCTCTTAAAAAAAACTAATTTGCACGAATATATATACTCTCCGTCTCAAAATATAAGCAAATTTTGATCACCAAAAATTACTCCATCCATTTCATAGTAAGTGTTCCTTTTAAGTTTTACACGGTTATTAAGAAAATGATTAGTAATATTAATTTTAATAGTCAAATGTGTTTTATTTACTAAAACACCCTTATTAATTATAGTTAGTGGAGTAGATGATTGAAATGTAATAAATAAGGATATGTAAGTGGAAAAGAATAATAAATGTTGTATTGATATCGTAAAATGAATAAATAATTTGAGACAAAGAAAAGTAGCAAAGATGACACTTATTTTGAGACGAAATGAATGATATATTTGGTTCAAAATTTGTACTAGAGACAGTAACTTATTTTACCCATTTTTGCTTACATTTTGGAACAGAAGAAATACTTAATATAAGGAACTAAAATGCTTAGAAATAAAAGGAACTAAAATGATAAGAGACCGAATCGAACCTCAACAACTAAGTTAAGGCGCAAAAAAAGGAGATAGAAGTCAAAAATTGTATTTCTAAAATATAATTTCTATTGGATTTTTCATCAATGCCCTTAGGACAGTTATTAGCATAACCAAAAAACAAATATGGTCATGTTCTAAGGATTCAGAAGAAAAATAAAACAATTGAAAAGTTTTATGTAGAAAAGTTGTTTTTTAAACTTTCATTGTATTTAATACATCATTTCTAAAATTAAATTTTCATTTTGAACTTCTTAATTATTGTTCTTACAACATTGTTAACAGTTTCTAAAATAAATACAATACCATCTGCGTCTTAAAACAAGTTTAATTACAGCACCATCCACGCTGGCTAACAATAAATTCAACAAACACTTTTATATTCATATAGAGAAGACTCCAAGTCTTTTATCAAATGAAGAAGACTCCAAGTTAACTTGAAAGTCTTTTATAATTAGCATTCACTTGTTTTTAATTTCCATTGGCAAGTGGCAATTGGGAGACACTGGAGAGTGTGCATTGAGAGTATAGTGGTTTTACTTAAATATTTATTTTTCATAGATTAGGTCTTGCAGCTGTCATAAACTTAGTATAATTTATAAGACAGTTGTATATTATGAAGTTGTTGTTTAGTGTGGTAGAGGGGAAAATGTGTAATCAACTACTAATAATTCATGACCTTATTTTAAGTTGTGGTGGGTGGTTCTTTTTGATTACTTATTTTAAAAGCTTTGTCGTCAACAAAACAAGAAGTAGAGAGGAAAGCTATACTGAGTTTTTTTTTTCATTATTTATAAGTATCTATATTATCTCTTCATTTCATCCTATCTTTTTAATCATTTGAAATTTATTTCCAAGTTCCTATTCTAGTGCTCAGCACATTTCTCCAACCAAATATTTTTCTTTTTATTTTTGGTATTGAAGATGCAATCTGATTTTAGTTGGATGGTTCCCATTGAAGTGATGTTGGGTTCTCTCAATCACGGCGAAGTTCAAGCATGTAGCATTTCCAATGTTCCAGATAAACTTCGAGAAGCAAACGAAGATGCTTACAAACCAAAACATATCTCCATAGGACCCTTACATAGAGGAGCCACCAGACACCTTCAATTAATGGAAGAACCCAAATGGAATTACATGCGCGAATTTCTTGACCGACAAGGACCAATACAAGAACAAAATAGAAGATCAGAGATAAGGCTAAGAGAATGTGGCTATGACATTCTCAAGTTAGATAAAGTGATTTGTGCTAGCTATGGTGGGAGCAACAACAACATCGTCGAAGAAAAAGAACCGCAGGAAATCGCTAAAATAATGATAATAGATGGTTGTTTTCTGTTGGAGCTTCTCATTAGACTTGGCGATTACATGGATAACCAATCAACAACTTCTTTCCATAACGACTCGATCCTTAAAACAGAAGAAAAGATGTTGTCTGTTTTGAATGATATATCAATGCTTGAGAATCAAATTCCCTTCCTTGTTCTCAAGAAGTTATATAGGAAGGTATTTCCCGATGGTAGTGAAATCAAAGACGATTATCGTGTGGCAAATATAGTTCGTAAAGCCTTTGGTTACCCTTTGATGAATAGTTCAGGAGGTGCTCATATACTTCACTTGATGCACTTGTCCACGGTGGAACAAAACCAACAATATGAAGGGAAAAAAGCAAAGCTAGAGTTGATGCGCTGTTCTACAGAGCTTCGTGCTTCTGGGGTAATAATTCGCGCTAAATTAAATAGCACAAATCAAAATCAGCACAAGTTGGTGGATATCTTTGACTTTGATATAAATTTTAGTGATTCTGGAGAGTTGGATATTCCGCCACTATATATCAAGGAAACAACTGAAGTTAAGTGGAGGAATTTGATTGCTTGGGAGCAAAGCAAAATTTGGATTAGATGCAAATACACTTCTTATGCACTTTTCTTCAATGGTTTGATATGCTGTGAGCATGACATTGAATTACTTCAAGAAAAAGGTGTCATTGTGAATGAGTTGAACAAGAGTAACGAAGATTTGTTGGCAGTATTTCGCACGATTTCAAATGGAGCTGAACATATGGATTTGAGTTTTAGTGAAATTTGTGCAAGGATGAATGTGTATGACTACAAGGGAATGAAAGTCACTAAGGTGGTGAAAAAATTACCTATAAGAACATGGCATCAATGTAGGCGTGTTTTTGAGATCCTTATGTACTATGGTCGAAACTGGTATAATATTTTGATACGTGACCATATACCTAATGTGTGGAAATTCATAGGAATTGTGGCAGCTGCTATGCTCCTGGTACTCACCATCATGCAGACATATTACTCATCCCGCAGTGACTAACTTGCTTCATGTAACTAAATCAATCAAAAATCTTGATTTAGATACAAAAATAATGTTTTCAAACAATTTCAAATGAATAGAAGCATATTGCGTATGCGCACTCTTGTATTGATTTTTATTTTGGTTTCTATTGTATGCACGGGAAATTAAGAAATTCCAACGGGCAAACTTATACTTTTTTTGGGTAAATCAATATTTTTATTGCTTAATGAGTAAGGTCAACAAACACATCTCCAAGTGTCATTTTTGTATGTTTATAGCATAAGTACAACAGACACATCTCCAAGTGTCATTTGTGTATGTTTGAAAGTTTTATGAATTAAATTGACTAAGAAAAAAATAATATTTGAGTACTAAATTAACGTCGAAAAACAATAATTGAGTTATAGCAACTACTGTATACGAAGATTCGTCCTCCCCTCTCAAACCCTACTTTTCTTCACCACCAAATACCAACTCCTTTCCACCCATTAATCCAAGTTTTATGTTAGAGATGTAGCCTTGGCTCCAAGTGATTGGCCCAGTTGCGTCACCACCAAACCCCATCCAGGGTTGTTTCACGTCGCCTGTTGATAACAGTAGTGCTTCGTCGCTGTTTACGTTGTGCTTCGGTTGTTTTTAATCAGATATGTGTTCACTGTTACAAACCGTGTTGGTTCTTTGATCGTCTCCTTCAACAGCAGTACCATCGACGCCTAGTTGTTAAGGGTGAGCGAAGGTGTTAAAAATTGCAGCTATGTTACTGTGATTTGGGTTTCTGAGTTGCAGGGTTATTCGGGTCGGATCCGTTGAAGGTCTACCTTGATTGGGTTTTGATTCGAACTTGAAATGGTATGTTATGCCGTCATGAACTCGTTGTCGTTATGTTAATGCATCGCCTCTTGATCTCTGATTCTTCCAGATCTGTTGAGATTTGCAGTTTGGTTTTGTTCATCACCACACAATGTGGTGGTTTTGGTGCTTGTTATCATCCTCAAATCTGATTCGATCAGTAATGATTGATTTCAGAATGTTGGGCCAGAAATGGCAGTTAATTTGTTGTGGTTGGTGCGTGTGGATTAGTTAGTTACCATGATGGCGGTCCGATCCACTCCACACTCTCAAGAATTTGTCCGTAGTTTCGTATCCTAGTCATTCTTTTGATTGACATGGGGCTATGTGGACTCCAAAGAGTCGTTAATGTTTGGTGCCATTGTTGCAGGGAGTTGATGGTACGTGATCCGATTTTGTGTTGACGATCTATTTATTCGCCAAATTATCGACCTGCTTGGTAATCACAAACGTCTATCATTAATGGTGTTCGTTTGTTAGAATTGATTACGGTTGGATCCATTGTGTTGCGCTTTTTTGATGTATTACCCGTTAGGGTGGATTCACTTGGATCGACTGGGTCAGGTTTCATTTCCCCCAAATTTTTAATGTAATTTTTCCCCTTTTTTTAATAATGTAAATGAGCAATTGATAAAAGATTAGAGTAAGATAACAACTTAGTTGGACGCTAATATTTTTTATGTCATTTTGTTCTTTACTTAATAAAAAAACTAATTAAAGACATAGTTGTAGATAAATGACTAATCATCAACACATTTATTTTTGTTTTTATAATTTTGATACGTTCAAAATTTATTATGACAATGTCTCGCACATTAAAAGAAACTTGACTAATTATCATATATTTATATTGGTAAGCCCTCTACCCTTACCCGTGAGACACAGCTTGGATTGCGTTTGTTTGTACACGTTTTTAATCTATCCTTAAGAGGAAACCAATGAAGAATACATTTATATTTAGGACAAAGTTCACTCTCCATCTTGAGAGCATACATTTAGGACAAACATTAGTATGAACCAAATGCCTAATACAATATCAAATAAACATGAATATTTTCATACGATCAACCCAACTCCAAAATAATCTTCGTTGTCTCAAAAAATGACTTAAGCTAAGTATTTTCTTCAGAAAAGGTGTCGATCAGTTAGCAGTTCTAGCAACATTGAAAAGCTTTTTTCAGTCCATACATTTATGCACTTTAAGTTGTACAAGTTTACTATGAAGGATAGTTTGGTGAACTTATTACAACCGGGATAAAGATTTTGCTCTGCCTTCTTCAATAACATACGAACTTGTCTGAATTATCATCCGTTTCAGATTGTTAATGTTAAGTTCGTTTGTGAATGCTTCAGGATCCCTGTCTGTATTTATAAATGCATCATCATTATCACTATATTTGTATGCATTGGAAATATGCATCATGGATCAAAGCATCCATGCCATAATTAAACATCTGTTCTATTACAGATGTACATAGAGGGTAATTATGAAGAGTTTTCTTTCTCACCATAAAATATCTAACGGATATAACCTTCTAGGAAACCATGATTTATTGTGTGTTCGTAGACATCCTTCCGGGAATGTTTGTTGCAATGGAGACATTCAGTGCAGGGGCAAAATACTTTCCCTTTTTCGATTTGTTAGCTAATTCAAAATTGAGAAAACTTAAAATCCCTTTAACGTACTCCCTTTAGTTATAGAGTTATTCGATATCCGATCTTATCCGTTTGATAAAAAAAGAGAAAATCGACTTGTGATCTCTGCACCTTATTTATGAGCCAATAAGGCTTATAAACCCCAGAAATCTCGCAAGAGGTAATTTCCTAGCTGGCTATTCATAAATTCAATAGTATACTTCATGTAAAATCAGAGGTAATTTCCAAGTATTTTAATCTATTTACCCATATGGACCATAATCCACTTACAATTTAGTGCTAAATATAAGTGATCAGAGTTGGTTTATGCTGATCCCCGTAGATTATGAATGACATCGAACCATAACCAGTTTAAATATGATGCTCCTAAAATGATAAAGCCATTACTAATATAGCATAGAATGAAATCAGTATGGCTATTGTGTCAACTATAGTATGTCTGAGATCAAATATGGCTATTGTATCAACTATAGTTTGAATATGAACCGCAATGTGACATTATAACGCTGCTTTAGCCGCCGCAATGTGCCTTCTGACGTCTCTCTCCTCTTCCGTCGTCGCGCCGGTTTGCAGGTTTGATGTTTTGTTGGTTTCGGTGTTGTCCGTTTCTGACTGGCGGTTGTTTTTGTTGCTTTGGTTCTATGGATTTGGTTCAGATCTACAGATTCTCAAGCTCAGATTGCTTCCTCCGCGTCGGAACGAGGTTAGGGGGCTTTTTTGATTCTGTTCTGCCTCTTCGTAGAGCAGTTTTTTCCAAGGTTGTCCGACACTGTTTTGACGGCTCACTGGTCTGTTTATGCTTGTTCTCCGGCGTTGGTTGCCTTGGTCACCGCTGTTTTTATTTTCTATTTTGTTTTAGGAAGTTTAGGATGGGTGTGGTTTTGTTCCAGATTTTGTAACTTTGTTTGAAAATCTTTTATCTGGTTTTTACTGGATTTAGGATCTGTCTCTAAAGTTCCTAATGCCCGAAAGGGTTAGGTGGGTAGATGCTCCGTGTTGACGGTAGTTGTCATTTATCGTACCTTAGGAATTGTGTTGTATCTGCCGCGGCGGCTTCGTTCGCCGTCGGTGGACTGTGTTCCGTCGTTTGTTCATCCCTCGATCTGAACAACGTCCGGATTGGTTCGGCCTGAAAGGGCGTTGGTGACTTGCTATTTAGGGAGTTGTTGGAACTTGAATCGTTTCTGTGTTGGCAGACGATTCATACGCCTATTCAGATGCTCTAAACACTAGTTCTACGTTTTTTTGCAATTCGGTTTCGCGTCCATACGTGGGTGTGTTGGATTGTCTGTGGTAGCTGATTGTTTGGAGTTTTGCCTTTTAATCTTTAGGGTTGTTTCTTTGAGATTTACTAGGTCAGGTTCATGTCCCACGGTCCTGTACTTCCTAATTATTTTAATCTTATTTCTAGTTTGCTTTAAAAAAAAATGTATACTTAATTCGGTTTTATAATGAAACAAATTGGTATCATAATGAAACAATGTCATTAGAATAAATGCTTAGGGCCCATATGGATAAAGCTTATTTTGAACTTATGTAAAATAGCTTATGCAAATAAATGAGTTTTTTGTATTATTTATAAGCTTGTCAATGTAGTTTATGAAAAAATAAGTTATAAAGATAAAATTTTCGTTAGTGACAACATATAAATTAACATAAAATCTTATTTAGTTGCATAAATTACTTTTCATAAGCTCAAAGTTGCATAAGTTACTTTTAAAAAGTTCAAAAGTAAGTCAATCCAAACAGACCCTTAATTATGTTTCTCCCTGTTATCTTGATCTAGATAGCAAAACGAAAGACAAGATCCGCTTTCAATAAGGAACATTAAACATTGGGACTGCTTTCAATGATTGACAAACATAGCTAAAATATCATTAAATATGTTTTCATCGGCTTTGTACTCTTATGTGATTAGTCTATGCGATTTCACCCAGTTTTGGCATTAGTCCTTGTACTTTTATTGTTATGCATTGGTCCTTGCACTTTGTAAATTTTTTTGCTCTGGTCCTTCTGTTAAGTCTTAGTTAAAAAAAACAAAACTAATGTTGTGCCATGTGGACCAATCATTTCACGCCATGTGGCACACTAAAAGACAAAACAAATTCAAACTTTTTAATTATTATTTTATTCATTATCTTATTATTTAAAAATATCATTAGTTCCTGCACTTTCAAATTTTTTGATATTAGTCCACGCACTTTGATATTGGTCCCTGGACGTTTTTCTTTTTCTTTTTTAAAAAAACATTCAATGAAATTATTATGTTTTATTATTATTATTTTGTTCATTATTTTTATGAAGAATAATTATAAAAAAGATAAAATTTAAAAAATCATTTTAAAAAAAATTAAGCTTTAATTGTATCACATTGTAAATGGAAATTGCATCGCATTAAAAAAATTAAGTTGTAATTGTATAATTACATGTATTGCCAATGTACAATTTAATTTCCATCTACTTTGTTAATTTTCATCTATTATCGTGGTGTTAATGTGATCTAGTTTCCATTAGCAATGCGATACAATTAAAGCTTAATTTTTTTAAAAAAAATATTTTCTTAATTTTAATTTTTTATAATTATTCTCATTAAAAATTATGAACAAAATAATAATATATACTTTATATAAAGAAAACAACTCATTTTAGATCTTTTGGGCTGACTTTTTTCTTTCTAAAGATGCCCTTAATTTTAAATACAAATAACACATGTAACAAATAGATAAAAATAAAATAAAATATTAAAAAAGTGTAACAAACACGATATGAGAATATATATATATATGTCTGATTTTTTTTCCTTTATCATTTAAAAATTGCAACAAACTAGATAAATATATTTATACTTACTTTTTCATTATCCAAATTATACCTTAAACAATTTTTTCTATAATAAAGATCGTTGTTGATGTCATTAAAAAAAAACTTAGATTATTTTTTTTTGTTATATTGTTGGTTGTCATTGAAATAAAATGATTAGTTTGGTTTGTTATAACTTGAAAGCAACAAACATTTATATTTTTAGTTTTAATGCAAATCAAAATTTCAAAAAAACACTGTTAATAATTTTCAAACGTTAACACAATAAAAAGAGCAGAAAGACGGACGTCTTTTCGCTAGTAAAACATAATAATTATATTGAAAGTTCTTTAAAAAAGAAAAAGAAAAAAGTTTCAGGGACCAATATCAAAGTGTAGGGACGGATACCAAAAAATGCTGAAACTGCAAGAACTAATAATATTTTTTTACTAAAAAATAATGAATAAAATAATAATTAAAAAGTTGAGATTTTTTGTCTTTTAGTGTGCCACATGGCGTGGAATGATTGGTCCACGTGGCACACCGTTAGTTTTGTTTTTTTTTCACTGAAACTTAACAGAAGGACCAAAACCAAAAATTTTATAAAGTGCATAGACCAATGCCAAACAAAAAAAGTGTATAGACCGATATCAAAATTTGATTAAAGTGCAAAGACTAATCACAAATTTAAGCCAAATAAAAATAAACATACATTAAATTAGTTATATTTTTCTAAATGAATCAAGTATAAAGGAAGCTATCAAGAAGAGATGATTAATTTTGTAAATTAAAAAAAAGAAAAAAGACGATTACTTGTAACATGGGAGATGAAAAAATGGAATATAGCCCAAAGTAAAGGAACTCTATCAAGAAAGACCGCGCTAGACAGAATAAGAGCAACTACAATGGAAACTCTCATCTTTGAGATCTTAAATGAGTCTCACATTGACACATCACTTTTTAATAATTTTTTAATAATAGTATTTAATAGGTACTCAATCACTTCAATGGAGACCCTCTAACAAAAGGTCTAATTGGGTTCCACCAATATTATTTATTTAATACACTATCTATTTTAATACACTTTTTAATTATTATTTTAATAAAAAGGTGATGTGGGCCCATTTAAAAATGAGGTCTTAATTTAGACCTTGCATCTTTTAAGACCATCAATTATTTTTTCCACAATGGGGGTACCTATTAGGTACCAGGTCTTAAATGTTTAAGACTCTCCCATTGTGGATGCTCTAACACCTCATTTTGAAAAGAGAATAGCTTAAAATAATTTTCTAAATTTCGGTGCCTTTATCAAAATTTATAAATTACACAATTAACTTAACTTTTAATCTTAATACTCCCTCCGTCCGAAATTGTATGTCACTTTAGAAAAAATATTTGTCCCAAATTATATGTCGCTTTACAATACCAATGAAATATTAATGTTACTTTTCCTCTTATATCCTTAACTATTTATTACTTTCTCTTCTTTCAATTCCTTAATTTATCTTTCTCATATAATTTATTAAGGACAATTTTGTAAAACAACTCATAATATCTATTTCCCACACAATATTAATTACATTTCTTAATATGTGTGAAATGTCCAAAACGTCATACAATTTGGGATGGAGGGAGTAATACACAAGCATGCAATTGTCTTGTAATAATGTTCCATCAATCAATATTTGTTGGTTTTTCAATTTCTTTTGTTGATAAAAGTTGACCACCAAAGAACCGCTTCAAGAGTTAGGATTGTTCTTTCTGTTTTTACCAAAACAAAGATGCCTAGTCACACCGATAGATCATAACATACACTGAATAATGTTATATCCTTCAAAATCAAATGCATATATTCTCTTCTTTTCTTATGACCATTTTTTTTAACCAACTTGTTATCTTTTTTCTCCTTTTATAAAATACTATTTTTGTGAACACCCCGGACATTAGAGTTTTTTTTTGTGTCCAAGAGACTTTTGAAATAGAGACTGAGGTAATAACTATGGTTGCTCATCTTCTCTTTTGTTAGAACTAATAATCAATCATCCCGTCCTTCAAAAAAATAATCAATCATCCCGTCCTTCAAAAAAATAATCAATCATCCCGGTATCATAATTAGTAGGGCAAGAAAATGTATATGATATTTTAACAATAAAAATGTTAGATGTTATTAACTTTAATACAATTCATAATCCTGTAAAAAAAACAAATCAAAAACCTAAAATTTTGTTTGATAAAGCCTATGTTTGTATTCTCTCCTTCTCAAACCCTAGCCGTCACCCTTTTCTTCTTCTTCTTTTCAGAGAGGTGGTTTAGGGTCAATTTTGACTCAAAAATCACCCCTCCGAATTGTTTTTTCTTCTATCCTAATTGAATAAGTGATTTCACATATTTTCTGTTTTCTTCCGTTTGTTTTTGTGATTTCGTCGTCTCTGAACGACTCTGTTTGTTTTGATTTCCCGTCTTTGTGCGGTGTGTTTTTGATTTCCCATCTTAGTGCGGTGTTTTTTTGATTCAGGTTGAAAGATTAGCTTTGAGCAAGTGCAGATCTGATCAATGACAATGACTTTGGTGTCGTCAACGTTGCAGATCCGGAGACATGAGTATTCCGGAGACATAAATATAGTCATATTAGTCATATTTGTAGGCATAGGTACTTTGCCGTTTTATGCTATTAACATGGATGTTGTGAGTTTGTTCACATATTCATCCTTTTTGTTTTTAGCGAATTTGGATTTGTATTGTATCGATGTCCTCTATCAATTTGAATGAATATCGTTTATTTTTGTCAAAAAAAAAAACCTAAAATTTTGGTACTAGTATATGTTTGTGTCGTTGTGAGTGTTTACTATTAATTTATTTCCTCTTTTAGTTCTTATAGCTTTCTACATCTGTTATTTTTAGAACTATCTTACAAAAGTAACTAAAACCTATATTTTGTTATTTTAAAAACTATCTTATAAAAGTAACTAAAACCTATATTGTATGAGGGCAAGAATCAATTTGATTATATTAAATAAACACAAATCAAAATCTTTGTGGGAGCAATGGTTGCCATTCATTATGGCTCCGTTTGGTAAAAAGAGCGGATAGCTTATAAGCTAGCTGATGGCTGGTAGTTTATAGCTGATAGCTGATAAGCTAGTTGAAGTGTTTGGTAAAATTAGTGGTTCAACTAGCTGATAAATGTAAAATAACATAAAAGGACATTCTTACTTAATTCGTACTAAAATATATATCAATTAATATTTAAGTATTTAAATTTATTAATTTTATATATCATTTATATGTTATTTTAAAATTAATTTTTTATTCACCACAATTTAATTTTATATTTATTTGATTTGAGTGTTTTTACTTTATAAAACTTTTTTTTTTAATGACAAATGTTAATAGTTAGATTATTTTTTATCCTTTGTTCGGGTTTGAATCATAATTTTTAACTCCTTATCTCCAAACTCAAATCAATTGAATTACTCAAAACCCCACTTTAAAAAACAATTAAACCTACTTACTGAAACGTATTATTATTATACATGCATTTTTAACAATTTAAGAATAATGGATAGAAGCTCCAACAACAATGTATAGTTAAATAATAATATCTTGAATATTTTTATACTGAATTGTTATGTATATTTTTGACAACGAAAGGTAAGTTGTACCCAAAAGACTTTTTTTTTAGACAACCAAAAAGACTTGTTAATAGTTTTTTTTTTTTTGACAGAAAAGACTTGTTAATAGTTAAAACAACGAAAGTAATATTCTGAGAGAAAAAAAATGAACGTATATTCTATAAAAATAACTATTGAAGGCATTCCCTACAAAATAAACGGAAGGCATAACAATGAGTATTTATTACGTAATAACTATTTATTTTAAGTTATAAGGATAAAAATGGATTTTAGGTAAAATTGAAAGAAAAAATGATAAGCTATAAATTATAAGCTCAAACGCTATTTGAAATAGAATCTGAAAAATAGCTTATAAGTTCGTGAAATAAGCTATAATCTCGTGGTAAAAAGACATTATCAAACAAAACTTCTTTGATCAAACGAAACTATAAGCTCATCCAGTGACTTTACCAAACAAACCATGTATCTCTAGACGGCATAAAAAGTGTATTGGGATTGGGGGCGGAAAAACGAAGAAAATTGACCACCCCACCCCACCCCCCCACCCGACATGCTGCAGCTATCGCAAAAAGGGAAGAAAATTGATTAAGTTTCAATTTTTTATGGTTTTCAAGATTATTCTATTAAAAATAAAAAAACAATAATGAAGACTCTTTTTTTTTGAACAAACAAAAATGGTGTATATAAAAACAAAAGCAGTTATCCCCGCACAAAGCGTGCAAAAAAGGGTAACCACTCAAGAGTATTTACAAGGAATCGGTGCTAGCCATAGCAAAGCACCGTCGGAATATACAAACAGACAAAATTGCAGATGGACGCCCATACAATGGAGCGGTTTCTTCCACCAATCATGATAGTTATACATAAAAGTTGCATGTTTGGATTTTAACCATAAAAAAGATGTCAGTTTAACTTTTTCGATGAGGATTAAAGGAGTCGAAGCCGTGTTATTAAACACACGATCATTTCTCTCCTTCCAAAGAACCCAAACCGTGGTAAACCAAATAATTCTGAAAAACAAATTTGTTGATCTATGCATGCCAGACATTTTAATAAATTGTGTGAAATGTTGAATAATTTCACCCTATGAAACTGAAGAAATACCCAACCAAAGCCAAACCTGAGACCAAAGTAATCCGAAGATGTGACATCCCAAAAATAAATGATTTACTGTCTCTTGACTCCCACAACCAGACACACAAGCCGCGTCTTCATGAGAAATGACCCTCCGCCGAACCAAATTATCCTTAGTTGGAAGTCTATTGCGGAGAAGGCGCCACACAAGCACCGACACCTTAGAAGGAATCCGTTGATGCCAAATGTCGACCACCTGGTGCCTATCCCCCAAACATGCCGTGGTAGTAAGGAAGCGGTAAGCCCCCCGAACCGAATATCCATGCGTAGGATCTAGCCGCCACGTCCACTTGTCCTCTACATTTTCCTGTAAAACAAAGTTACGGAGTAACACATAACACTCACTTATGCTCTCCTCCTCCCAAGCAAACAATCGACGATGCCACAAGCTTTCCCTCCCTTCAACCGCCCCTAAAACCCTCCCCATTTTCTCCACCGAGCACTCCTTTTCTACAGACAAGTCAAAAAGGCGGGAAAATTTATTTTTCAAAGGAATTTCCCCAACCCAAGTATCGTGCCAGAAATAAGTACCCCTCCCATCTCCCACTACCCTCCGAATATTACTATCAAACCACCTACCAACTCCCTCACCAACCCCTTCACGTATCCTACAC
>Ga0315914_1006605_pt1 | contig 16371 bp, 7 predicted proteins | sample MpolenodulesMG_FD_203920 | JGI IMG/M metagenome (GOLD analysis project Ga0315914, IMG submission 203920) | Medicago polymorpha root nodule microbial communities from Los Angeles, California, United States - elongated nodules | ecosystem: Host-associated > Plants > Roots > Nodule | place: USA... | reverse complement strand
ATTAAAATCTACTTTTTTTTTTGTTTAAAAAAAAACCCATCAAATCCATCTGTTAAAGATTATGTTCATCCAATCAATCCATTATTAGATTTTAATGAATGAATTATTCATCCGATCCATAAATCAATGTGTATGATTTTTTTAAGAGGTGTATTAGTTATTAAATTGTTTTTTAGTGAATTCAATCACAAGAAATTTTATGTAACAGACCCAAATCTGCTTTTTTTTCTAGCCAAATAATATTTTGACATAAACCCAAATAATTTAAAGAAATATTAAATATTATTAATTAAATAATTTAAAATAATATGATGGTTAGTGGTGGTAACTGGTGGTCAACTGGCCACCTCCGGCGTTCGAAGGAAGTCCGGCGGTAGCTCACGGTGGTCAACGGTGGAGCTTCGGCATTGACCACCACCTATAATAAAATAATATTAAATAATATTTTAATAATATATTAAATTAATATTATTTAAATATTAAACACTTAGTTTTTTTTTGTCAATTTTTTTATTAAATTAATTTTATAATTATTTTTATTTTATTTTACCAGATATATAATTATTTAAATAAAAAATATTAATATTATTTGAAATTATCCTTTGGATTTTTTTAAAGAGGTTATCCAATGAATTTTTAAAATAAGGTGGATGGATCAAATCTATCCATAGTTTTAAATGGATGGATCTAAACCAATTCATTAACAAATTTTTGTTTGATGGATGAATTGAATGAATTTTACAGTGGATGAATTTGACGGGATATGGATCTCATGGATCATATTGCCACCCCTATTCAAAATAGGGCGCAAGTTATAAAAATGCAATAATTAATGCCCTGAAAACATTGCTGCTCCACTGCCTTTATTATTGAGAAGATGAAACTGATGAGAAAGAGAGAAAGAAAAGAGAGCAAAATGTGAAAAGTGAATGATTATTTTCATTAACTTGGAATGTAAGATACAACAGTCTTACATAGGCATTGCAAAAGTAGCTATACCATAAGCTATCATGTACTAATCTACACTAGATAGTAACTAAGTATTTGACAGCTAATCAAAGTTAGTTACAAGTTTTAACTACTATGTAAACTAGTAACTTGTGTTGCAAGTAATTGAAGCTTTGCTTGTTTCTACTTCTTCTTCATTGAGCAAGTGTGTCTCTATCAGTTTTGTATTATCTTTCAACATCCTCCCACAAGCTAGAGCATGGTATATATTGATCATTCCCAGCTTGCATATGAAAGAGTTAAATTTTGGAGGTGGAAGTGCTTTAGTTAAGAAATCTGCCAGCTGTTCATTAGTTGAAATAGGTAGAAGCCTGAGAACACCCTTATGCAATTTTTCTGACCAAATGACAATAAATCTCAAGATGTTTTGTTCTCTCATGAAAAACAGGATTTGATGCTAGATTTGACCAAATAGGTAGAAGCATTCTAACTGTCACAGTAAAGGACTGGTTGCTTAACACACTTAATGTTGAGATCCTTCAGCAAGTACAATATCCATTGAAGCTCACATGTTGCAACTGATAGAGCCCTATATCCAGCTTCTGAAGAGGACCTTGAAATGGTTGGCTGCTTCTTTGGTTTTCAAGATATGAGTGAAGAACCCATAAAGAAACAAAAACCACTGGTTGATCTTCTTGTATCCACACAACCTGCCCAATCTGCATCAACATAACCTAAAATTTATGCTTTTGACTTTCTTGGAAATATGAGACCAAGACCAGGAGCATTTTTGAGGTATCTTAGAATTCTACATGCAGCTTTATAGTGAGCAGTGGTAGGAGCATTGAGAAACTGGCTCAACTGTTGATTTTGAATTGATTGTCAAGGATGTTTTTGATTCTTTGAAACTCAATGAGGGAAGTACCAACTAATATGATGTCATCCACATACACTAAAAGTGCTGTGAAATCATTGCCATGTTGAAGAGTGAACAAAGAGTAGTCAGTAGTGGATTGACAGTAACCTTCAGCTAAAAACAATGTGGTGAGCTTCTCATACCACTTTCTACTAGCTTGTTTTAAACCATAAAGGCTTTTCTTCCGTTTACAAACTTTACCAGGTGAACTTGTCACACCTTCTGGAATTGTCATGTAAATAGTTTCTTGTAAATCACCATGAAGAAAAGCATTGTTCACATCTAGTTGGTGCAGATGCCAATTGTGAATAGATGCAATAGCAAGAAGAGTTCTCATTGTAGTCAATTTTTCCACTAGTGAGAATGTATAAAAAAAATCAAGATCCTCTATTTGATTATAACCTTTAGCCACCAGTCTTGCTTTGTATCTTTCAATAGAACCATCAGCTTTGTACTTGATTCTATACACCCATTTGCAACCAATAGGTTTCACATTTGGTGGTGTGTCAATGATGCACCAAGTGCCATTGTTAGCTAGTGCCTCTAATTCATTATTCATTGCTCTTAACCAATGTTCAGACTGACATGCTTCTTTATAGGTTTTTGGCTCAGTACTTTATGTGACAGAAGTAGAAAAAGCTTTATGTGTAGGTGATAGATGATGAAAAGAATGAAAAGAGGATATAGGATAAGAAATACCTGAGTTGATAGATGATAGTGACTGAGTAGAAGAATTGCATACATAATCCTTAAAATAAGCTGGTTGAGACCTGATTATAGTAGATTTAGTTAAAATAGGTAAAGTAGCAGAAGAAGGAGATGTAATATTGGTAAGAGGAGGAGGAGAGTTATCAGGTATAAGTGAAATAGCAAAAGCGCTTTCATAAGTGGGAAGAGGTGAAATGTCAGAAACAGTTTCAGATGTTGACTCTAGAAATATGTTTGTATGATAGTTCCATGAAATGTTTGAAGGATTTGAATGATAAGGTAAAATACATTGATGAGTGACATTTCCGGAGACAAAAATTTGTTTTGAATGAATGTCTAAAAGAACAACTCCTTTCATGCCACTCTTGTAACCAAGAAAAATGCATTTTCTTGCTCTAGAAGCAAGTTTGCTTCTATGAGCCTGTAAAGTAGATGCATAGGGTAATGAACCAAAAACTTTAAGTTGATGTAAATCAGGTTGTATCTTATGCATTAAAAAATATGGAGATTGATTTTGTAAAATAGGAGTATGCACTTTATTCATGATGAATACTGCATGAACAGCAGCATAAGACCAAAAACTTTTAGGTAAATGTGATTGAAAAAGTAAAGCTCTAGTAATGTTTAAAATAGACTGATGTTTTCTCTCAACTCTAGCATTTTGCTGAGGTGTTTCAACACAACTTGTTTGGTGTAAAATACCTTTGGATGCATAAAATTGAGGAATAGTAAATTCAGGACCATTGTCACTTCTGACAATTTTCACATTGCAAGTAAATTGGTTTCAATGAGGTTTATGAAATCAATAACATGTTGTCTGGTTTCACTCTTATGTTTCATTAGAGTTAACTAAGTATATCTGCTATAATCATCTACTGTAGTCGAAAAATATGCATGATTATCAATTGAAGGAACAAAGATAGGGCCCCAAATATCAAAATGTATTAGATCAAATGGCTTTGAAGCCTTATTACAACTGTTAGGGAAAGGGAGTTTTCTATGTTTAGCAAAATGGCACACATCACAGGTAGCCTTAGAATCAACATGAACAAAGGGAAAACTAGATTTTAACAAAGTCATTCTAGAAAATGAAAGATGACCAAGCCTGAAATTCCAAAGGGCACTATCTGGCAAAGGAATGTTCGAGTGAATGGTCTTGCTTGCAGAACAAGCCAGCTTATTTTCAAGGTTTAAGTAGTACAAGTCTTCTCTCTTATCACCAGAACCAATCATCCTCTTGGTTTTCTTGTCCTGAATCAAACAGTGAAAGTCATCAAAACTAACTATAGAATTCAGGGATTTATTCATTTTTGACACAGAGAGTAAATTGTAATTAAAATCAGGGACATAGAGGACATTATAAAGAATGAGAACAGGAGAAAATTTAACAGTTCCTGAATGTTTGGCCATAGTAATGTGACCATTAGGTAGTTTATAGACATGGGAGCAGTGTCATGGTAAGAATGAAACCACTTCAAATTGCAACAAATGTGACCAGAAGCTCCTGAATCTATGATCCAAGAGTTTTGAGTAAAATTGTAATTTGTCAAAGATTTAATGGAACTTGTACCTTGCCCATCTGATAATGAATGACGAACAGACATAGAGGTAACCTGATTGGAAGCATGTACAACTCCTGAATTTTGATTAAGAGATGAACTCTGAAGAAGAGTCATTAACCTCTCATACTGCTCATGTGTGATAGCTGGAGCACTACTCTTATTATCAACACATGCTGAGGATTTAGCAACATGATTATCTTCCTCTCTTGCAGCATGATTAGCATATCCAGAATTATAGCTTTTCTGAAGATGTGGTGGAACTCCATGCTTCTTGTAGCATGTTTCAACAGTGTGATTACTCCTCCCACAAAAAGTGCAAACACCCAAATTACCCTTAGAATTTGATCCTTGAGATAGTTGTTTACCAAAAAAGTTGTTACCTTTAAACTTTTTGGAATCAACAACATTAATTAAAGCAGAATCTTCAATAGTAGGAGTAGTATTGTGTTGTCTTTCATATTGTAAAACCATGGAAAATATTTTGTTCATGAAGGGAAGATGATTGATTAACAAAATTTGTGATTTTACCATACCAAAACTCTCATTCAAACCAGTAAGAAAGCGAATTGCATAAAGCAGAGTATGATTTCGCCTAGCATTTCGCATGAATTCACATGAACAACGCACTCTACAAGTGCAATTTGGTATAGGCATGTAAATCTCCAATTCTTCCCAAAGAATCTTTAATTCAGAATAAAAAGTTGTAACGATTTTGGAATCTTGTTGTAAAGAGTAAATCTCTTGCATCAATTCAGAGATTCTTACCAAATCACCTTGTGCGAATCGTTCCTTCAAATCCACCCAAACATCACATGCATTTTCCATGAAAACTATGGACTGAGCAATTGAAGGAGAAACCGAATTCACAATCCAAGAGTGAACAAGCATGTTACACCGATTCCAAGCACGAAAAAGAGGATCGAATTCATCAATAATCGGAGAAATTGATCCATCAACAAACCCAAATTTCATTTTCCCGCCCAAAGCTCTACGCATTGAACAAGCCCAAGAATGATAGTTGGATCCGTCAAGAACCGGAGAAATAGTGACGGAAGAAGGACCGGATGAACAAAGTAGGGACTGGAATGATCTGTAGGATCATCAAAAGGAGAAGAGGGACCAACATCTTTGTTGCGTGGCGCCATTGATGAAGAGTTTGAAAAGCTTGCGGAAGAAACGTGTTCAGATCGTAAGGCTCAATGATACCATATTGAGAAGATGAAACTGATGAGAAAGAGAGAAAGAAAAGAGAGCAAAATTTGAAAAGTGAATGATTATTTTCATTAACTTGGAATGTAAGATACAACAGTCTTATATAGGCATTGCAAAAGAAGCTATACCATAAGCTATCATGTACTAATCTACACTAGATAGTAACTAACTATTTGACAGCTAATCAAAGTTAGTTACAAGTTCTAACTACTATGTAAACTAGTAACTTGTGCCGCAAGTAATTGAAGCTTTGCTTGTTTCTACTTCTTCTTTATTGAGCAAGTGTGTCTCTATAAGTTTTGTATCATCTTTCAACATTTATCAGTGGCAGATGTAAAAAAAATAGGTACAAACATAAAAGGTTTTGGCACTAATGTTCCTCAAATAAAGAAAAAACTAATAAGAATCGTGATGCAAATCGGGATGAGCATTATGAGGAAGGGATAATATATTCACTTCCTTTGGGAGATTTTAAGGCCGGCGATTTATTAAATAATAATCAGATTGTTAAAGATATTCCTAACATGGTTGTTTCATGTTTATAACATCAGCATATCGAACAAACTTTAGTTCACCCAGACCTTTGGCAATTCTTGAGTGGTGTTAGACTCCAACATGTCAAAATTCAATGCAAATGTTATTCATGACATGAAAATTTTGACATGCATAGGGTGAAGATATAGAAGATACAAATACTATTGCAAAATCATTTGCTAATCACAAATCACAATGATTTCATTGTGGTTGTTTCTTAATACATAAATCCTCATAATATCTGAACTAAGCCAACTAATTAAGAAATAATCTTGTTGAAATTTATTTCTTATATAAGATATTTGAATTGTTTTATTTCCTTTGTGGGTTTAGTTCTTGTCCCACAAACTTTTGTTTTTGTTTGTTTTTATCTTTTTGTATTCTAGTTTTATTAAAAAAAAAAAAAAAAAAAAAAAGCTAAAAGTATCATTGCAAATTACATTAAACTTTGGAAAAAAAGCTAAGAGTAATTTAAAGTAAAAAAGTTTATGCAAATGCGACAGCTGGGGAAGTACTTATGACTATTCTTCCTCCCATCTCCCCCCAAATAAGTTCTTTCTGTAACTCTAAAAATATCCATCCAAATTTATAACATAAGAATATTCAGCAAATAGTTAGTTTTTAGATTTCTTATAATTTTTGTGTAGATTATTTAAATTAAAATACAAATTGAGTTAGTAAAGATTCTCTCTCAAAAAAAAAAAAAAGAAGATAATTTTGTTAAAATAAAGTATAATTAAAAAGTAGTTAAGTGATAGTTAACTTTAAAATCGTCTTTATATGATGATGATTATATAGATACTTATTTTTTTTAAGGCATATATAAATACCACTTTTTGAAAGTGTCTCTCTTGAATCTAATGAGTAATGACACCGTTCATAAAATGAAGTTTATTGAGACTATACTTGTTGATCCTCTCCAGCCTCCATCCTTGGAAGGTCCAAATTTCAATTTGATGATTAACCACATTAGTTCATAAAAAAAAATATAAATACTTCTTTTTGTTATTATACCTTTGTAATATATAGGATTAATAGTGTTTTATTCTCCCGAAATATAAGTCATTTTCAGATTTACACCCTATATTGTTTTTTTATTTAACCTCTTGTTAAATTTTTTTTTCTCTTAAAAACCCTTTAACAGGCCATTAAAAAACCAAAAAAATTTTTACAGAAATTTTTTCGTTTTTGAATGGCTTATTAGGGAGATATTCTAAAGAATTTTTTTTTACAGGGTATAAATCAATTTTTATTTATAAAATGTAAATCCAAAAATCACCTATATTACAGGGGGTAACATCCTATTAACCCTAATATGTATCAAGTAAACTATGTTTGCATCGAGAAATATAGATGCATTATCATATTGAAATTCATTACTACTATTTACGCCCTTCTTCCCAGGGCATTATTAACATTCAAATTAACTTTTTTTTTTTTTGACAAGACATTCAAATTAACATATTGTTGGAACATATAACATTTACAACACATATGATTGGTTTTATCAACACCTCATGTGGCTTATGCATGTCAGTTAAATGTCATTGATTTCTACTATATATGGACTATATATATGGAGGACATAACCACAATTTTACATTGCCCAGTCTTTTCAGGAAAGAAATCCTCCATTTCCTGAATCTGCATTTAAAGCTATCATTACAAAAGGTGGCATATAAATTCTTAAGACATCCCACTAAGAATCAGTTAATGTCAGGGATAATGATTGAACATTTCAAGAGGGATGCCATCGATGCATGAATTACAAGAAGAATGTCAATTTTTTTAAAATGAATTAATAATTTTTTAATTTGCTTAATCATCTAAATTCGGGAGGAAGATGCCCTAATAATCAGAAATTTGAACGAAAAATAAATAAAATCTGACATAAGTTTGTTGTACCATTGATTTGAACTTGCATTTGTTCACAACGATTAGTTCTTAACTTAAGTTATAAATTAACAAGATTTTGAACAAGTATAAATTAACAAGTTTAAAAGTTTACACCGGAAAAAATTATAACAAATCATGCATATATACAAGTTTAAAAATGGTTATGATTAAAGTTAAATGATTATAATAATATGAGGATTATGATTGACGGTGTAAAAAATAATTACACTACTAATATCACTCTTGACTAAGATGTTCTCATGAAGTGGCGAAACCAGGAATTTTGTAGAGTCTGGACAAAATATTTTGTCAAATATTTTCAAAATATATATTAAACAGTTTTAAGATACTAGCAAAATTGTGGACTAGTGCAGTAGTTTATTTTGTTGAATCTAATATAGAGAACGACAAATGTAATAGGGAGTGTTGATAATCAACGTACTTTTATGATAATCAACTTACTTTTATATCATTTGCTTTTGACACTTTTGACTTCCTAACACCAAAAACTATTGATCTTCTACAAAAGCCCAAAGGATGATACATAACAATGTTGTGTCTTCTAAATCCATGAAAGTTGTTTTTTGGATGATAAGTTTTGCCATCCAAAGATGATTAACCTGACAATTTGTTGCTCTATTTTCCTTTCATACTAGTAAGAGTTCTGCTCTTTAGCCAAATGGTTTTGCTCATTCTTAAAGAAAATGACCAAAATGCCCCTACACATGTTAACTCACGTTAGTGTTAAATTTGTGTGAGTTAACTCACGCAGAGATTTACACAGGATTTACACTAGCTTGAGTTAACTCACGCTGAGATTTACACTAGCGTGAGTTAACTCATGCTGAGAGTGAATGAGATTTGCACTAGTGTGAGTTAACTCACGCATGGGCATTTTGGTCATTTCACTTGGGAATGAGCAAAACCATTTGGATAAAGAGCAGTACTCTACTAGTAACGTATATAAAGAAATCCCTACATTATAATTAAATATGCCAAAAAACTAGGACATGTAAATAAATTATAAATATATATTGTTATTTTTGTGCAAGTCATTCAATTGTGTCTAAAGAAAGCTGAATGTTAAATCCACTCATAAAAGGTAAACAAAGGTGTGGCTTTGATTGGTGCTCAAAGATTTAATAAAAGGGTATGGGAAAGACACCTTCGTTTACGGAGCAAGTAAAAGCAAAAGGCATAAAAAAGGGGTTTCATCCATTCAAGAAACCTTAGCGTTGTTGGTTAAAGACTAAAGAGGAAGGAAATGATCTAAAGTATGTAACTTTGTTATTTCTTTGTTTTCATGTCTACCACAAAGGGATACAGCAGACCCTAGCTTGCATATATAATGATGAACTTGCAGTATGTATATATATATTCTTGCATATCAATAATATGAAAATAGACATATATAAATATATTCTAATAAAAACAAAAAATAATGGAACAATATTTTTATTTACAAAACTTTACAAGATTTTATTTATTTAACACGTAGGGTGTTTTTTTTTGAAAAAAAATTAAAGAAATGAGAAATTTTTATTAATTAAAATAATATTAATAATTGTTGAACCAAAGTGGGTTTTAGAACCATGTCTCTAAGGTTTTAATGATAACAATGAATGAAAGAACAATTGAATACTCTATTGTGTGCAGGACCATAAAATTAAATTCTGATCACTTCAAAGTCAAGTTTTGGTTCTGATACATCAAGTTCCGAAAACATATAAAATCATTTTGGTACTCAAGAGAAACTATGAAGACTTTTGAAGGCAGAGACGATGATCTAATAAAGGTCAACAAAAAGTCAAAACTCTAATTGGAAGTTTTATCGATCCTTGAAGACATTGATGGAATCAGATTTTAAAGAAAGCAAGTTTAGAAGGACACGTTAGTAGTCAACACTCTAAAGAGGCTCATCACTTTTGTCTTATTCTAAAGAAACGACGTTTTCAAATTCTAATTGTATTGTTTGTCTTCTTATGAACACATGCAAACACAAACAAAGAACTTCAATGACAAATAGAATGCAATGAATCATTTTCAATGAAGCAAATGACCCCTCTAGTACTATTCAAAGATATTATCCATTAAATGCAAAGTTTTGAAACTGACCAAAGCTTCACAAGGACGCTTTTGATGCGCTGGCTTTCTTCAAACAACGACTCTCTTATTCTCTTATATACACACACACACACACACAGACACACACACACATAAAGATCTGAGCAATTTGAAAAACTTACGAGACTTCATAGAATTTACAAGTGGCAAAACATTGTCAAAATCAATTGCTCACAAACACTTAGAAAATTCTTACAAACTTTATATTTTAGGATTTCTTAGTGTCAGAAGTTACTTGAACTTTAATTTTTGTTTACCGCTCCATGAGTACAAAGTGTAAACACAATCAAACTTATTTGATAAACTCTGATTACAGAAGTCCTCTTGTGCGGGACAAGAAAATCTTAAACTTATGTATCTAAGTAATTGTAATCTTATGTGATTATAACAAAAAATCCCTTGAAAGTGCAACAAGACTTAACCAATCTCGAATTGTGTGGTGAACTAGGACCATTTGCTTGTGTTGTCTCTCTTCGCTCTCTCCAATTATCTTGCTTGCTTTGTTTTTTTAACCACTTAAAATGATTTTATGATAAAAACCAACACAATTCAAACTCCTTTTTTGCATTTTTGTCACCATCAATAGTCATTTTAGGATCGTCCTTAATAAAATTTGAACTCTACACGTAAAGTTAGAAGATTAAACTTCTACTATTGATACACATATTTTAGAAAAGAGTTCAAGGATGGACCTTTTATGTTATCTTGATATACATGTTTTCTTTGTTTTTTTTTTTTTTTAAATATATAGTTGGACGTTGATTCAATGTTTTTATTTCTATTCATGAAACTTAAATATTATTACAAACCAATAACAGTTCAAATAAAATATGTTGTAAAAGTTTAACATGAAATGAATTAAATTTGAAATTTTTAAAACGACAAAAGTTAAAGATAAAAGTAACAAAAATATGGAAGTAAAAATCAAATTTTGCGATGATTTTTATACGGAGGAACTTTTAGTAATGTTCTTAACATGCCTGCAAAAGAATGTTCGAAAAACTTAAGAGTTTAAGCATAATTAAATAAATTTGAATTGAGCAGGGACTAATTCTGAGTGCAATTTCTTTTATAGGGACTAAAGATACCATTAAAATTAAGTAAGGACTAAACTTAAAAGGTCCCAATTTTATAGGGATCAAAAACATATTTAACCCTTTTATGTAAAATGCACCATATCATCAACCAATAAATTTAATAAACGTCCAAACATATTTTATCATAATTTTGTGTTATAATATCAGGTTTTTTTAAATTTCAAAATATAATTACGAATATGTACATGGTAAGCATAATTGATTGCCTATGCAATATTTTTTGTTATATAAGTTCAAAGTAATTAAATTCGTGAATTTTTTCTTAGTCTTTTTTTTTTTAGAAAATTTCCTTGTCCTTCACATATATGAAATGTAGGATTTAGATTCTATGCAGCAAAAGTATATAATAAGACAAGCTTGTTCGTCGAAAAAATCATGTGGTTAGAATAAAGGAAATATTTTGTTGGACACCTAGTGCTATTCTACTCCAAGAGATAGAGGGTATAAAAAGAGAGAAGTGATGAATGTGATGGAGAGAGATAGAGAGAATAAAGAATTTTAAATGATTTTTTTGTGATGAATGCAATAGAAATGCGATAGAGAGTGATAGAGGGAACATAGGTGTTAAATGAATGTAAATTGCCGTAGAATTAAAAATTCATCACTCACAGAGATTATCGACCACATACAATTTGGGTCCATATAATGAATAGTTTCAAGACAAAAATCTACAAAAAGAAAGTAATCTCCTAAAGCAAGATTGATTTTCACTTTAGCAAAATATTTCATGCATGCATGGACATGCATCCATATACACTCAAATAACTCTTTGACATAGAATTAAATAAATGATAATGTAATGTGATAAATTTGTCTTGTGATGAAATGAGAAGAAAGAGAAAAACCGAAGTATTCGATAAAGTGATGGAAAAATGAGGGTGTTCCAATATCAATGCGCCTCACTTTATTGGGAAGAGGTTGGCACCGTGTGAATTTCTATCGACAACAAAATAAATACCTTTAACAAACCTAACTAAAGTGTTAGAATGAGAGTTAAAGAGTTACATTAAGATGCTATATATGAAAATCACCAGACAAAACACTAACCAAATGAGGAATAAAATGAAGAAGATTGGTTTGAGCATATGATGTAACGAAGTTGAGGGACCGTTGCTCCAAACTTTAAACAAAAGGGAGATATTATAGACTTTTGTGTGTACCAGAATTTCTTTCAAAGATATGCAGTACAAAAGGGTTTTTCCAGAGATAACATAAAGACATCCCATACGGAATACATTAACTTTTAGGGTAAGGTACAAGAGCACTCTAATTCCTTGTGATCTTGACTTTCATTTTTGTTTCCTTTCAATTTTCAGGGTTCAAACAAGGACCATCATAGCATCTACGTATGCATGTATTCATTCATTGCAACTATAATAAAACACCAAATTAATTTTTTTTTTTATTTTATATGAAGAAAATGTAATACTCCCCCATAGAAAAAGCCAAACGTGTTGTTAACTTGTTATTGACTACTATGTACTTTGCCCTCTCCTTCAAATGATAAAAAAAAGGTACTTTGCCCTCTATGGCCTCTCAGTTTGTTTTATATCGAAGGATCTGTTGTCGTCTCACGATTGTATTTTAGTGTTTTCTATTAATATTTTATTAATTTAATTTTACATTCAAATGATTAATGATTTTATGTAAATTTTGAATTTGTAGGTGGCAGTTAACATCGATAAAAAAATGGATCCCTAAAAAAATATCGATAAAAAAAATGGTACAAAATTTACCTAGTATTCACTTCGTGATTATTGAGGAATGAGGTTTTTCGTTGGATGAGGATGCTTGCCTATTTGATGAGGAAGACATGCATGATAGTGATAGTTCGGGACCGGCTGAAACTCACAAGGTAGCCGAAGGTAGTAAGAGGTTGAAACTCTCGGATGATTGGAAGGAGGAGGAACGAGTGAGGGAACAAAATTCTAGCTCTCATAATGTTCAAGTGACATCTCATGTGAATGATAACACTGGTGCGGATCAGCCTTTTCCGTGCTCTCGAGGTTGTGTTCGTGAAGGTTCAGTAGCCTCAGTTACTCCTTGTTGCTCTTCGACACCCAGCGTAGGCCTTGAATATTTGAATGTTATGAGATTTTAACTATTTGAAATAAAGTCTAAAAGTTAAGCGTGATAAAGCGGAATAAACTATACTACTATTTTTGAGATTTTAACCCCTTATCCTTGGAATTAACTATACTACAATTTTTTTGTGTTTTCGTTTTGACATAAAGTGGAATAAAAAAATATGCATGCAATGCAAGGTTTCTCATTTATATTTACATTTGTCCCTAAAATAAATTCTAAAGCATAAAAGCGGAATAAATAAATATGTATGCAATGCAATTTTCATTTATATTTACATTGTCCCTAAAATACATTCTAAGGCATAATAATTTGCAATAAAAAGTGATTTTTCTTCCATCTTCTCGTTTTCAAAAGTGATTTTTAAAGAGAAACTGTAAAACGAACTAGATCTAAAAAAAACAAAAGGGAAATCCTCTCTTACTACCTCTTTTTGTTCGGTTCAGTTTATACAAGGGTTGAGCCGGTTAGGTTCAAGCTTCGCGTTTGTGGATCCAATGTTGGTTCGGTTCTGGGCGATTGTGTTAGTGGTTTGGGTTCGAAAAAAAGAGCTAGATATTGTTGGTTTATGATGATTGATTTCGAAAATATTTGTTGGTTGGATTGTGATACTGTTATGAACTTTGCAGATTTGGTTTAGTTGATTATTGTTGTATCACTGTTGTATTTTTTTTTTTTTTTTGAGAATATGAGTACTGAAAAAGAAAGAGATTTTTTAGGGTTTGATCCTTTTTTGAAGGCTGCCGAATTCTCTATATGTTGTTCTTGGAATGTGTGCTCCTTCAATGATTGATCTGTTGCTGTTATTTATAGTAGGAATTTTAGGGTTAAGGTGAAATTTGGACTGGACAAATATGCCCCCAAATGGGACAGCGGAGCAAAGGACAAGAACATATTGGAATATTGGACCTAAATAATTAATTAAAAAAAACAGAATAAATAATAAAGAAGAAAATACGAAATTAAATAAACAAAAAAGAAAAAGAGAATTTAAATAATAATATAAATGAAATAAATAAATAAAATCTGAAATAAAAATAAAATAATAAAAAACTGTCGCCTTCGGAATCAAAATGAGGTACTTCAGAGTAACCTCTATGCCGAAATTTTGTCTGAAACGACGAAAAAATTCTGGTTTCAAAGACGAGTCAAAATGGGAAATTTAGGTCAAAAAATGGGGTATGACAGATGCCCCTATTTAAGTTTCTTCGTATGGAGACTTGAAAAATGAAATTTTTGATTCAACGGGCTGAAGAGACTTAAATACAGAGTACACCATTTTTTGACCTTGAAATGCCAATTTTGACTGTAAAATGCTATGAATGCAATGCTATGAATGCTCGCGATGCAAGTATGAATGCTTGTGATGCAAGTATGAATGCAAGACGGCGAAGATGATCCGACTGGGGATAAAACAAACAGAAGGATACCCGAGTTCATTAAAGAAAGGGATCTGACTCTGCTGGGAGATAAGATAGGTTCACTGGGGAACAAAGGATCGTCTACCATTGCATTGATAGCTGTATGAAGACCAAATAAGTTTTACCTGCTACTGGTATAAGGATAGCTTTAATGACGGGTAAAACGAAAGGAAAAGACATGGACCAAACACACTTGGGAAATTGAAATGTATATGTAAACTAATTGTTTGTGGAACATGCCACTTGGAATATATTTGATTGGTGACATCTCTGGATCAACCACGACTGGGGATGACACTTAAATAAAGATTTGCAAGCTACTCACTTGGCACAAAGGTTTGTGCAGGCTATTAACCGGGCACAAAGGTATTTTCGGGCTATTAACCCGACTCAAAGGCATTTGCAGGCTATTAACCTAACTCAAAAGGTATTTGCAGGCTATTAACCTAGCTCAAAAGGTATTTGCAGGCTATTAACCTAGCTCAAAAGGTATTTGCAGGCTATTAACCTGACTTAAAAGGTATTTGTAGGTTATTAACCTGACTCAAAAGGTATTTACAGGCTATTAACCTGACTCAAAGGTATTTGCAGGCTATTAACTTGGCACAAAGGTATTTGAAGGCTATTAACTTGGCTCAAAGGTATTAAAAAGGTATTTTGCAATCTATTAACCAAACTGAAGGGATACAACCAACCAGGATGTTGGGTGACCAATGCAATCATGTATGAAGGATATTGTGTGCATGTTGTATATGCATGAAATGTGTATATGCATGAATGTATGTATGAAAGTAAAACTTGTACGACGGTGTAACTGCAAGATTGTGTGACTGTGTGTAACTTGATGAAATAAGGTTGGACAGGTAAAATGGGAGGTGGATCGACATCGCAGTACAACCACTCGGCAATCTTCATTGGGGATTATATCATTGGAGAAGAATCAAACCACTGATGGGGTTAAGTTCGTTAATCAAACCACTAATGGGTAAAGCTTGTTAATCAAACCACTGATTTCGGCAGAAGTCGCCATTTGTAACCCAGCATAAGGTACATTCTTCCATTTGGCACACATGTGAAGGTGAGAAAAACACAAGGGGGGGGGGGGGGGGTGAATTGTGTTTTCTTTTTCTTCGTTTTCACCTACTTAAGTCACTGATCAGAAGTAGATAGAGTTCAGCTTTTGAAGTGATAATCAGAATCTAAATGCAGCGGATAAAACAAAGAGAGAGAGAGAGAGAGAGAGAGAGAGAGGCACAAAGCAATTATACAAGTTCCTTCCACAAACCGGAAGTAGTCCTGTCCCCCTTGCACTTCCAAGGAGAGTTCACTAAGAATGTAATATCTGATTACAACTGCTCAATGCTACAACTAGCAAGAGACTTCAAATTACTCAAGCACACCTACAAGAGATTTCCTATGCTCCTAAACACAGTCAAAAGACTTCCAATGCTCAAGCACAACTGCAAGAGGCTTCTACTGCTCAAGCACACAAACAAGAGACTTCTATTCAAACAGAATTACAAAGAAATTTGTTTGAGGTTAAACACTTGATATACAATCAATGGTGTTCACAATACAAATCAGATACAGACTCTTTAAGACTCTATAATTTCTAAGATATGGACTTTGATAAGAAATTCTAGGTGAACTTTAGATGCAGAACAATTTCAACAAAGTTTGGCACTTGTAAATTGTTGTATGAGTCTTGTTTATGTGTGTGTCTGCATTGCCAACCAGTAGGTCTTCACTCCTTTATATAGAGGTGTGAAAGATACGTTGGAAATTGCCAGCACATCAAAAAGAGTCGTTTGAAGCTTGATCAAAATCACCAATGATCTTTTGCCTGATATGGTTATTGTCCTATGAAG
>Ga0315914_1006603_pt1 | contig 16375 bp, 10 predicted proteins | sample MpolenodulesMG_FD_203920 | JGI IMG/M metagenome (GOLD analysis project Ga0315914, IMG submission 203920) | Medicago polymorpha root nodule microbial communities from Los Angeles, California, United States - elongated nodules | ecosystem: Host-associated > Plants > Roots > Nodule | place: USA... | reverse complement strand
AGTCCCACTTGCGGGATATAATAAAGACAAAAAGTTTAGGGTACCTCGCAAGTGCAAGTTGCGGGGTACCAGTGTGTAAGAAAAAGTAGGGCATTTCTGCAATTTTTTTTAAAAGTAGGGTAGTTTTAGAATTTTGGGAAAAAAGAAGGGCATATACAAAAAAAATTCCCCTGAAGGGCCCCGAGACAATTTGTCCAAAATGTTTTTAAACGAGAGAAAACACCCGTTCTAGTTACCATATATGTATGTGCCATTCGAAAATGTCGACGGATTTTGGTTTGAAAATAGTAAAATATAATCCTGTTATTCTGATTGCATAGAAATTGCTTGTCTTGTTTTGTTTTGCTAAGTCGTGGAAATTGTTTGTCGACGCTCGTGACTCATTAATATATACCAGTTTTACCGGCAAATTAAGTCATCTATCAACAATAAAGTAACGAAACAATAGTGAAATAATGGATTAGTAACAGGGTTGTTACAAATAGTAATAAAAGTTGTTACAAGAAAAAGTTGTTAATAATATGGAATAAAAGTTGTTACAATATTAATATAACCTAATAATAATAAAAGTTGTTATAAGATAATACAATCTATAACCTTATAATAACAATGAAAGTTATTTCAAAGATAATATAACCTAATAATAATAAATGTTATTATAAGGATAATATTGAGATTTTAAATTAATCTAAGGATAATTTTGGTAGTGCAATAAAATTTGCTCTCATCCTCTCTCCCCCCCTTCTAAAAATTGAACCAAACACTTCAAATTAAAAATCTCTCCTTCGCTCCCCTCCCCTTCAAAACTCTCGAATCAAACGGACCCTAAGGTACAAATAATTGCAACAATAAAAATAATAAACCATCAATTTAATTTATATCTTTCAAAAATAAAATCAATTTAATTTATAAATTATCGCTCTCTACAATTTAATTCCTAAACAATATAAATATTATAAGTGTATAAAATCTATCGATTTAGTCTTTATATATCAAGATGTTATAAACTAAATTGACAGATTTTCATATACTGACTATTTATTATATTTGTACATTTATAAACTAAATTGAAAAAATAATTGATGGCAACAATCACTATAAGGTTCCGTTTGGATAAACAGCTTATATAGATGCTTATAGCATTAGGGCTTATAACATTAGAGCTTATATCACAAGCTCTTATACTTGATAAGCTATTTATGTTTGGATATGTACACTAAAAAGTACTTACATAAATTGAAGTGTTTGGATATGACATTACATAAGCAATTATTGAAATTTTAAATTTTTTTAATTTAACAAAAAAATAAAAGAATCTAACCACAATTATCAAGGTTTTTTTTGATAAAATTAATCAAGATGTAAAAAACAATATTATAATATATTAATTATAATTATATATATAGTATAATCAATGTTCGTCCTTAAAAAAATTATCAATATTCATATAAGACAAAATTAACATTAGATAAGTATATAGTGCCGTAACAAAAAAAATATTCATATAAGAAAAATATTAATATTCAGTTTCATTTTGTTACGTAACAAAAAAATAATAAAAATCTTCCTTAAAAAAAAAACTTTGTTACGTGCGTTAATTTAGTAAGATAAGTATATAACAATTTTGTTACTCATGTACCGCCAAAGATAAATAACATTATAATTAAAATATATGTTTTGAAAAAGTGGATCCAGAGAGAATCGACGGAGGTTACATAAATTCATAAACTCCTTGTTAAGCCAGGAAGTAAGCTGAAAATTTAGGCTTATTAAAATATGGCATAAGCAGCTTATGAAACTATGATAAACTATTTTTATTTATTTACCCAAACACCTTTGAAAAGGCTTATGGGAGTAGATAAGCCCACATAAACTCAAAATAAGCCAATCCAAACGGGGCCTAAGACATGTCTTTCATCTGGAAGTTGGAAGTTGAGAAGAACAAAAGAATCATGCGGCATTCACACAATAGCTACCATTTCCATTCGGCATCACAAAACAGCACAATCAGACAGTCTAAACTACCAGTAATTACAATTCTTTGTGTTTTACAAGAATCTAATTCGTGACAATGACATAATTAATATTCTTAATTATTTAATTAATCACACACACATAGTACTCCACAATACTGACAAACAATCTTACCTACTCCACAAGCTTTTCCAAAACATCACTCTCTACCTCCCACAGAAGCAAATAGTGTACAATATTACCAATCACACCAAAACGACAATTATTTATCTCAATTGTTTTCACTCAGTTAACGGCTTTCACACAACGTTTATTTGTTATCAACTGCAAAATCGCATAGTGCAAAATCTTCATAATAAATTGATGCTAATTAAACTAACAATCAACAAAGCTAAACAAAATTTAATCTAAGTTTTCTTCGTTAACATATATCATACCCAGATTTTATAAAAATCACATAGAACAAAAAATCGAATACAAAAACCAAAATTCCTACTAATTGAAGTTATCATCATCATAAATGGTGTAAGGAAGTTATCAAAATTGAACTTCTCCACCTCAACAGATTAAAAACACCGGTTCAATCAAGAAAACCGGTTTGGCGCAGAACAGCGTTTCGAACCTGACGAAGATCTCTCCCTTTGAGAGTTCTTCCAACTCCTTCCAAAACCGAAAAAGTAGTTCTCGGCGAAACACCAGAGCCTCTCGCAACAATCTCATGCGGCGGCAACAACTCCTCGCCGTCGTCGTCATCATCATCCAACACCGCTAGCTCATCAACATCCCTTCGCCTCGGGAACCGACTCGGGGGCATAATCGGAACCTTCACCGGAGCAGATTGTTGAAAGAATTTTCTAGCAGGCATGGATTGAATCATATTCTCCGAAGGTCTTGGTCTCGGAAACGAAGGAATCATTCTCGAAGATGAAACGGGGGATTTACCACGGAAAACCGGCGAGTCACCGCGGCGGTTGTCTGAGCCTGATAGGACAGCAAGTATGCCGGAGTCTTGAGATAGATCGAAGCTCCGGTGACGAGTTAGCTCCTTCGGTTGAGGTGGTGGACGTTGTTGATTTTCAGATTCGGAGCTATCGGAGGACCAGTTGAAAAGTTCAGCTTCGGTGAGCTCATCGCCGGCGGCGGAGGTTGTGGAAGGGGAGAAGTTGAAAGCGCCGAGAAGGCGGTCGGAGGAGGAGGGAAATCGGCGGTGAAAGGAAGGTGTGGGGTCCATTGGGTTTGGTTGGTGAGTGGGATGAGAAAAGATGTTGAAAGTGAAGAAGAGTTTGTTTGTTGTATTTTAGTAAGAAGAAGAATGAAAATTGAAAATGAAGGAATGGGGGTAATGTGGCAAATTGTCGCAGAGTATGGTGAAATAAAATACATGAATGGATGACAACACGGTGTGGGACCCACAGTTACTTCTTACATGAATAATAAATGAAAATCAGCAATGGTTATCTTATCTTTTATGTGAGTCCCACCTAGTCATGAATTTAATTTGACAGTTTTTTGCCAATAGGACCTTCGAGATAAGAAGCAAAGAGTTTCATAACTTAAAATAATGAGTAATGAACTTAGACCCATTTGCTTATTTTAGTTTTTGAATAACCTCTTTACAAAATTCATGTATATTAAAAAAAATTATAATAAATGAGTGTAATAATCATGAGTTTTTAAAACAACTAGTATTCTCTTACGTGTAAGAAGTCAAATTTATTTTATTCAAATTTAAAATAAATACATTTGACTTTTTTCTTGTATTGAAGATTCCATTAGACATATTTTCATGGTATTGTCTATTTATAATTATAAATATAAGGAGTATTATAATTATTATTTTTTGGTCAAATAGTCTCATGGCTAGAATTCACCTTATAAGGTGAATAAGTGGTTGTCTGGAGTTCGAACCCCGACCCCTGTATATAATAATGCATTGTCCCACACCAACTGAGCTATGCTCACGAGACAAGGAGTATTATAATTAATATTTTAAAAAAATAGTATAATAATGAATTAGAAGTAGTATACTCCTTCTTTATTTGTTCAAGAGTATACTCCTTCTTTATGCATGGTAATATACGCTATTCTAATAAACAAAACCATGTTATATGCCCGGTGACAATTTTAAGTGATTTCTTAATCCCTTTTGTAAAGTAATTTTTTTCGCATACAAAATTAATTACATTTATTTCTTATATGTTATAAGTGAAAATGACTTATATTTAGAATGAAGAAAGTATTAATTTGTAGGTAAAATTGCGGAAAAGGATTTTTTATATTTTCAAAATTATAAAATGAGAGAAAAACTTAACTTTCCTATTATAATAGTAAATGCATTTAAAAACGAATGAAATATTTTATTAGTAGTGATTAATCTCTGTCGGAAAAGATGTGGGAGACACAACATGGATATTGTACCATCAACAATACTTCTCTCATTTGTACCTAGTTATTTTAATTAAACTCATATTTTTCCTTCGATCAAATCAAATTTCAATGCTTTGTAAAAAAATAATCATATTCTAGTGTTAAAAACATTATTGTCAAAAAACTATCAAATTATAATCTGAATATTGTACGCGTATTAGTTAGAGTAAAATCATAAACCGATCAAAAGTAAAAACATAAACTGATCTAAAAAAATTGAAAATTGCACAAAATTGATACTTATTGGATAAATTTAGATGTGTTTTACAACAACTGCTTCGATCGGATCATATTGATAAGATTGACATTGAATATAGTATCCTATATTTTGACTTTGTCACGTAAATAGGAAAATAAATATATATTTTTTTGGCAAAGGAAAATAAATGTTAAAATCAATTTACTTTCCTAATAACTTTGATTATTTTTTTGTTAGATTTTACTTAGTGCAAGAATTCTGGATTTATTTTTTTATTAGATTTTACTTAGTGGAAGAATTCTGGATTATGACAAATTTTCTACAAAAGAGAGGATAAAAAATGGTTTTGATTTATTAATTTCGTGTCAATTGAGGCATTTAAGCTCACCACCCTATTTGCTTTATCTTTTCTCCTCCCGTTATTGTTAACCATCACAAACCAATATTACTGCTATTGTTTATCTATCATTATTCTCCTTGAACGGTTTTGCTTCACCCAAAGTGCCTTTGGCATGATGCCTCAGTTGACACGAAATTTATAAATCAAAACCATTTTTTAACAAGAAAAATGAAAACCAACAAGAGTTAACAAGAAAATAAAAAATGAAACTTACATATACTTTTACGTCATTTCATAGTTATGTCATTTCATATAAATTATTATTTAAATATGGAGTTTGAATAACAACAACAACAAAGCTAATGAAAAAGTTGGATCATTTCACATAAACTTACATGTACTTTTATCTAATTTCATAGCTATATCATATGACAGAACAACAAGCCAAAGAAAAAGTTGGATCATTTCATTTTCTAACTTTAGAGAAATGAAGGAGCCTCAATAACATATGAAAAAATTCTTTACAACATTCAAAATTTGTTCCTGCTATTTCTATTTAAATAGAACCTTTCTACTTATAAACAAGTTGTTTAGCATGATAATTGGGTCAAGAATATGGATGTTGAAATTACAACACTCAATCAAAACAAGACACGTATTATCATAGAGTTACTTACCCCAACTAAGAAAACCATTGGATCCAAATTATATAAAATCAAGTGCAAATTTGTTGGATCCGTAAAAAGATATTCACTCAAAAATATAAGGTGTACTCTAAAATTGACAATTGCAAGACCTCTCTTTAATGAAATTAGAGGTCTAACTCAACGTTACAAAACCGGTTCGTAAGTTGAGGATTGCCTCCTCTATATAAACTCATATCAAGAGTCTAATTTATCTGATATGGGACATGGGTTTTTTCCCAATACACCCCTGTCACGCCCAACACTCTTTGGGCTTTGGTGCGTGAATCGGCCGTCACGCCCAACATCACTCTTTGAGCTTGGTGCGCGAATCGGTAGGTGGCCCTTAAGAATTCGACATGCTCTGATACTATATGAAATTGGAGGCCTAACTCATCCTTAAAAACCGGTTCATAAACCGATTTTTAAGGATGAGTTAGGCCTCCAATTTCTTTCTGGTATCAGACTCTCTCCAAGATCCATTGGGCCACCTGCTATTAGGTTTCTGCTATCGGGCCACCCACCATTTATGTCCACGAACCACGCCCAATAGTACTGGTCGTGAGGGGGTGTGTTAAGAGTCCCACATCGGATAGGTGATGGTCTGACAATGTATTTATAAAGAAATTGGGGGCCTAACTCATTCTTAAAAACTGGTTCATAAGGTGAGGATTGCCTCCTCTATATAAACTCCTAACAAGAGTCTAATCTATCTGATGTGGGACATGGGTTTTTCCGAATACACCGCCGTCACGCCCATCACACTTTGGGATTTAGTGCGTGAATCGACTGTCACGCCCAACAACACTTTTTGAGCTTGGTGCGTGAATCGGTAGGTGACTCTTGAATTCGACAGGCTCTGATACCATAAAGAAATTGAAGGCCTAACTCATCCTTAAAAACCGGTTCGAATCGGTAGGTACATGGATTTTTTCCAATACTCTTTGCTATCGTGTCTTCTAAAAACTGGTTTATTCATTCTTAGACGTTCATAATATATATTCACAAGTAAATTTCAAAGAAGAGGTTGACATGCAATTACTTACCTCTTGGCCTTACAACTAATAAACCTAATCATTTATGCCAATTGCTTAAATTCATCTATGGACTAAAGCAATCAAGTAGGCAATCATTCTTCAAGCTTTCCTATGCTTTGGTTTCAAAAGGTTACACTCAATCATCTTATAATCATTCCTTACTTATCAAAGCAAGAAATGTAAATTATTTAATCACCAAGATCGAGTTATTATACGAAATTAGAACAAACTTACTTGGAAACCATGGTACTTACTTGGAAACCATGGTGAGCGGATTCGCCGAGATTGGAGACAAGAGTCTTCCTTTGCCTTTCACGTGCCCCGAACTTAGGGTTTTCAATGGGGCAAACCACTAATAAGCAGAATAGTCAGAGTGATGGCAAAGGGGACCTAGCCTCTCTATTTATAACCGTGCAACCCTATGCACCACCCATCATGGGCCTGGTGTTTAGGCCTACACCATGTTTCTACACAAATCGGATTAAGTGTCCAAAAACTCATTATTTATTGATCACTTTTATTAGGGCCTAAACATCATCAAATGGATCACAACATCAGTCCGTTTTTATTAAAAACCAAAACCAACAATTGACTGCAGCCCATACAATATTAGAAGAATTTCTAACAAGAAATTCCAATTTTAAATTTATGTTGACGTTGTTTTGATTACAGATTTTAACTATTTTTTTGCAATCAAAAAATTCCTTAACACCGCATTTAAAATCAAGAATCTAGAGATTTGAAGTATTTTTTGAACTTGAAGCATTGCAATCAAATATAATACATAGTCTTAGTTTGACTTTATCTTTAGTATGACCAAGTCATAGTTAATTAATTTGGTTAGTCTTGTATTCGAGTTTCCTAGTTAGTTAGTTAGAAGAATTCTACTAGATATAGTTGTTGACTGGATATCTCCTTATTCTACATAAACTCGTTTTGTACATTTATCAATTCATTCAATAATATAAACTTAGAATCTCGAGTATTTTTCACATTTTTCGTTCTCTTTATGAGAAGCAGTAAAGCATAATAACTTTGAAACCAGAAGTTTCTATCCAAGTCTAAACTAGAACATTAACATACCAATGCCATCATTCTAACCATAAACTCCCTTTTCCAATCCTGTACATTTTTTGGTACCAAAATATGTTCTTTCACTACCATAATTGACCACATGTAGCCTCTTTTAAATGGAAAATAATATTTATTTTTCAGTTGAAAAATAAAAAAAAAGTATATAAACATCACAAAATTTAAAAAAAGTATCATTCAAATATCTGTTTCGTTAAATAAAGTACATAATTTATGATGTTTAATCAAACAACGCAAGACAGTTTGGCCGAGTGGTCTAAGGCGCCAGATTTAGGCTCTGGTCCGAAAGGGCGTGGGTTCAAATCCCACAGCTGTCATTTTTTCATACTTCTTTTGGGTAATTCACCTTCTTTTTTTTAAAAATATTTTACACCGAATTATTTTTTTCACGTGAAAAATAAAAGCCCAATAAAACTGAAAGAGTGGAGCAGAGAAAAAAAAATGGCGGCATATCTTCGAAACAGAAACAATTCGTTACTTCTAACTCGCTTTCTCAACTCACCGATTCACCTTCGTTCAAGATGGATCGAAACCATAGCATACGAAGAATCCCGTGCACAACCAGACAAACCTTACACTTCCACCGCCGTAATCATCCATGGCTTTTTGGGATCCAGCAGAAATTGGAGATCTTTCTCTCGCAATCTCTTAGCATCTCTCTCCAATTCCTCTCCATCTTCCAGTTACGAATTCTCCCTTTTATATGTGAATTCTGAGTTGAAATGTTTATTATTATGATTTATTTTGTTTTTGTTTTTGTGTGTAGATTGGAGGACGGTGTGTATGGATATGAGGAATCATGGAAAATCAACGGAGCAGAAACTTGATCCACCGCATGATTTGGTTAATACAGCGAAAGATTTGGCGAATTTGGTGAAGGCTGAAGGTTGGTCTTGGCCTGAGGTTGTTATTGGTCATTCCATGGGTGGAAAAGTGGCTCTGCAGTTTGCTCATAGTTGTAGAAATGGTGATTATGGTGATTCTGTTCAGTGGCCTAAACAGGTTTTTCTTCTTTACAATCACATTATCCTCTTATCTACTACTAGTATTAGTTATTTTTAAATTCAATTCAATAGATTAAAGTGCACTTTGCATAAGCAGCTTAATCAAGCACTTATCATATTCATGTTCATGTATAAGCTAATAGTGAGTAGTGACTATTGCATCGTTATACTAGAGTACCATAGTAGAATTTGAACAATGTGATCTTTGATCGACAACACCATTGTGAATATAGAAGTTGGCAGTTGGTGGTTTGTGATTGAAATCCTTGTAAATGTGCATACCTTGTGGTGCATTAAGATGTGTTGCTGGTTAAAAAGTAAATGCAGTTTGACAGAGACAAACATCAGCCTTGAGTAGTGTGATGTGCTAATTGTAACTTGTATATTTAAACTTGTGCTTTTTCGGGGGTGAATTTGAAGGTGGTTGAGGATTATGAGAATTTAGTTCTTCTTCCCTCACTCTAGCTAGCTTAGACCAAATTTATTCAGAGAAAATGAAGTAGTGTACCTTAACTCATTGAAGTTGCAATATTAGTCCTTTTTTCTTTTATTATCTCTAGTTTCTCCCTCTAAAATCTGGAGTGTGGCTCTACTCAAATTGGGTGTTAACACTCTGATGATCAAGCTAGTAGGCGTATATGAGTGAGCGATAGAGATAACTAAGAATGAATTTGTACCTCAACTCATGGTGTTATCTGACTTATATAGCCATTTGGTAAAAACATCATCCGTTATTTTGGAGTTATTGGGGACTTCCAGATAGTTATTCAGTTGTCCGTCATGCCTCTCTCATTCTGCATGTACTAAAATCTTGAGAGTAAGGCCAGCCAAAAACTGAAATTTCATAATTATAAGTTCCATGAATCACAATCAGCACTGGCCCCTACCACCCCTGACCCACTACCAGATGCCATGAGAATGCGCAAGTAGGGAGGAAGGAACTAGGGAGAGAACAAGCACCGCACATGTAGAGAACAAAGAAGTGAGGAGCCTGATGGGAGAGATGATGACTTCAATGCAGCAGCAGAGAGGTCAAGAGACTGAGAGAGAAGCAGTTGATGAGAGAGACTGTCCATTGGAGTTTAGAAAATTAGTGTGTCTTTTGTGAGAATGAGTAATATTTAGGAGAAAAAAATGGTTTAAAAGGCTGGTTTAAGAAATCAAGTAGCGAACATTGCCAAGAATATGCAGCAGCCTATTGCAAACTGTAGCAACAGTTGTCTTTGCAGGCATAAAAGAAATGTTAATTGTTAACAGCTTTTTGATAATTCTTGCACATCTTGTGCTTTCTTTATCTTTTATCATATTATTAAAAGATGTTTGGCTTCTTCAGAAGAAAGCATGGTGCAAACTGAAAAAACCAAAATCAGTTCAAAAATACAGCAACCAGTGACAATTGCTGCCCCAATTTTTTCTAAAGCAGCACGATAAAAAAATCATCAGCAATTAGCAACTGCTGACCCAAAATAGCAAAATTGGCATGCAGGACACACTGCAACATCTTTAAAGCAACTCCCACAAACCAAATAAAAAAAACAGACCCAGACAGCGCGAAGAGGGGGAGGCGTGTCGTTGTGTCCTTTGTGGGAGGATGGACGAGTCGGCAATCCATCTTTTTCTTCATTGTGAGGTTGCGGCAAGTTTGTGGACTATGGTGTTGAATTGGGTGAATTTGAACTTAATTTCTCCTCCGCTTTTGACTACTCATCTTGATTGTTGGTTTAATGAGGTTAGTGCTTAAAAAGAGAAGAAAGGTTTGTTATTGATTTGGCATGCTACTATTTGGTCTATTTGGCTTGAGAGGAATGATCGGATTTTCAAAGGGGTCATCAAGGAAGTGGGGGAGCTTTTTGAGGCGGTTAAGGCATTATCTTTGTGTTGGTGTCTCAATAGATTAAAAATTGGCGCTTTTATGTATTATGAATGGTGTTGGAATCCTAGAGATTGCTTATCTAGGTAGAGGTTGGTTTGGTGCAGCTGTCCGGTTTTGGTGTGTTGCGTACAAATAGCCCAACTGTACGGCAGTGTGTTTAGCCTTCAGTTGGTTAAGTTTGTAGCATTTTTCTCGTTCTGTTTTGGTGCTGTGCTATTTTTCTGGTGCTGCTGCTCGGCTGTCTTTAGTGAAGCTGTTAGGGAGTTTTTTTCTACTTTTTGGGCTGCTGCCCTGTTGTAGTGTTTGTGCTCTATCGCCCCTTCCTCTTTTCTTATGAGGTGAGGAGCCTTAATAAATTTAGCCATTCAAAAAAAAAAAAAAAAACTGGTACAACCAACCCAATTGATGAATTGTGATTTAACAAATAGATAATATCATTAACCTTTAATTAAGAAACATATACGCTTTATCCTCTTCTCAGGTTTTCTATGTTACAGTATTTTTTCTATTTTCAAGAATTATTTTATTGTAGATTTTAATTTTAAGCGTTTTTAGTATAGCACTAACACTCTTTGTATGTTGCTTACTACAACTATCAAGTGGATTGCATTTTACTCAAGTGATTATATTTTTCACTGCTGGATACTACATATCCAGCTCATTATTTATAATAGTAACTTTCTTCTTTTATCCCTGCTGAAGAACAGCTTTGGGTATTGGATTCTGTCCCGGGAGAAGTGAACATTGGAAACAGAAGTGATGAAGTCCGTGATGTTTTAATGACTCTGGAAAGTTTACCATCACAAATCCCATCTCGAAAGTGAGACTCTATCCCTAAACTACTATCTTCCATGTTTGTCTGAGGTTGTCAATAGAACAGTAATCATTTTGTTGCAAGTTTCAGTATTATGTGTTATTTACACTGCACAGTGAAAGTTTACCATGTCTGCTAGACATTGTAAGTAATGCAAGTGAAGAAACTGTACAGTGATGGTTCATTAATCTCTTTTGTTCATAACTTTTGAATCTTTGATGCTTTACCAAATATTTCCAAGTATGCATTAAACACCACCTTTTGTCTTTTATGAAGCAACCATGATTATAGTAAGGTCCAAATTACATGAAATTTGATGTGATATAATTAATTATACATTTCTTTCTAGATATCAGTCTCTGAATTCTTATATAAACATCAAATATTTGAATACTATAGTTGATATACAATTACATTAGTAGATAATTAAATTAGAGTTCATCAAATTCCACAAATTCTCTTAAAATCACATGCAAAATAGCGTGCATCACACTGGTGATCGATCTTGTTATATCAAGATGAGTTGGACATGGTAAGTTCTTCTCCATTTTCTTTTGTGAGGCTGTGATCCGATTGTTGTCTAATATCTAAAAATGTTGAGACCTTGATTTTGTTAAACGTGTGTGTTTACCTTGTTACTGTGTCCAATTGTAATTGAACAGTATTACAAATTTACAATCTGTGATGCCTCCATGTTCCGGTCTATTTTCCTGTTGGCTTGAAATGTACTTTGCACCTCTTTTCAGGTGGCTTGTGAGTCATCTGGTGGGACTTGGTTACTCTAAGACATTGGCAGATTGGATGGGCACCAACCTAAAGAAAGTTGGTGATCACGAGACATGGATATTTGATCTTCAAAGTGCTAAGGAGATGTTCAATTCTTACTGGTAAATGAAACATATTAACTTATTTTGAAATAAAAATGAATATCTGAAAAACAGTCTAAAAACTTTGCTCACATTTTGTTCTTCACTTCATAAGTGTTTTTTGTGTTATTCCTCCGTGACAGCACGAAAGTAAAAATTCTGAATGTTAAAATTTTGTAGGGAAAAGTCCTATTGGAATCTATTGGAGAACCCTCCACAAGGTATGGAAATAGTTATTGTGCGTGCTGAAAAGAGTGATAGATGGGACCAAGAGGCTATTGAGAGGATCCAAAAACTAGCTAATAAAAAAGGAACCGATTCTGTCGGAAAGGTTTCCTTCTGTGTTCTTCCAAATGCCGGTCATTGGGTTCATGTGGACAATCCAAATGGACTTCTTGAGATTGTCGCTTCCAAGATGGCATCCCTTTAGTTCTTATTTATTTTTTTGAACTATTGGGGTATCCATCATTGAAAGTTCTTGTGTTCAAGAGTTGAAATTCTGAACATTGGGCAGATGAGGTTGGTCCGTAACAACGTACTTTAAATTTATTGGCTACCAAAACAGTTATAATCAATTTATTGTGCACATTGACGTTCTAATTGTACACTAATGTATCACTTCGTACACCGCCTCATAATTGAATAAATCCAGAAATATTCATATTTGTCATATTTCTTTACTGCAAATTACCTCATTATAATGAATCAATGGGATTAGAGAATACAATGGATGATATGCGTTCAATAACATTTCCTTTCCAAGACATAGTATCACACTTTCTATCAATTCCTTCCAAACTATAAGCAGCTCTATTGTTACATCTCTTAAACATAAATTAAACTAACATTTGACACACTGAACAACAATTCAAGGCAGTCAGTCGCTACAATATCAATTGAAGCAACCTTAGTTCAATCACCACATTTTGCATAATTTGCGTAAATAACAACCGGAGGCACAAACGTAGGCCCATAATCTCTGCCAATTTTGGAGCCACAGTCACATTCTCCCTCTTTATTGCAGCTGCAGAAACCAGCCCTTCATGGTTCCTCACAATCAATCCCCAATAAGTGAAATGTTCCTCAAAACAGTCTGCATCAATATTGATTTTAAAGACACCCATCGACGGAGCATTTCACTTTGTAGTAATCACACAAAGCTGATATGGTGTTCTTCTAGTGCAGGGCCAGAAATTGCAAGCTTGGTTGACGTCCTCAGCAGAAACGGACACTTCTTGGAATATATTTAAAGCATTGAAGTAGTCCTCGTTGAAAACATCATTGCGGATTTTCCAAATGAGCCGAAACTGACTGACAGTACTATCAGGACTAAAAACCCACTGCAGTAGCCAATCTGATAGGTTTAAGATGGGTGGCACATGGAAGTCCAGAGGTGAAATGAACCATAGCCTCTGGATTTCTTTACACTGCATAAATATATGATCCTGAAATTCTTCTCTCGTGTGACAAAGTGGGCAAGTAGCGCCCAGTTGAATACCTTTCTGCTTCAATCTCTTCCTCATCGGAAGGATCTGTTTAGCCGATCTTCATAAAAAGTTCTTTACACATTGACTAACCTGAACTTTCCTTAACTTTTTCCACATGCGCCTCATTTGCAGTAAGAGGTTCCAGGGATGTTTCTAACAACTTCATCCTTTAGACAGTGGTACGCTAATCTCACAAAATAGTGTCCATCCCTTTCCCAATTCCACACACGTCCTCTGATAGTCTCCAAGCTATGGGAATTTGAACAAATTGCATGGTTTCAAAACTATTGAAGTATTAAACACCGCCTCCCTCTTTCATTGTTTAGTGTCCAAGTCAATTAAATCTGAGACCAAAGTATTCTCATCCAAATCGCCATTTGGGGTCTAGACTTTATAATTTGATGACTCTAGAAGCCACGGTTCTTTCCAAATTTAATTGTTCTGTGTTGCCAATACGCCACCTCAATGCCCAAGTCAAGCGCATTTTTAGCATTCATTGGGCTCCTTCAAGCATATCTCATATGGTATCGGGTTTGAATCCCCTCTGCACCATGCAGTGGAATCTTGACCATTAAAAATTAATAAAGTGAGAGTATTAAAAGTATAAAAAGAGGAGAGAGATTGCTATCAAAGGTTGAGATTCAAACTGCAGAATCTTTTGAACACTCTAGCTAAGAGACTTTTCATTGGCCATGAAAGTCTCCAACATTGCTTACCAACAAAGGCCTTGTTAAACTCGCCAATTCCTTTAAATCCCAAGCCTCCTTTGCTTTTTCACCTTCAAATCGTGTTTTATTATTTTTATACGTTTGTTTATACATGTGTTGTGTTTTATATAGTTAAATCTGGATCTAACAAAATTATATATAGTTCAATGTGGACGAAACATTTGAATTTTCTTTGGTTCTTGTAGTGTTGTTTTATACGGAAAATGAATGTTACTGCTTATTTGCCTTCCCTTTTTATTGGATGAAAGGGAAGGGGTAAGGCTCCCACACAACGGAATTAAATTAGGTCCCTGAGGAGGAAACTACTAGTAAGTTTGAAAAAATGATTACCCTTGCCTCTTTCTTTTTGTTTTGAATTCAAAAGGTACGGTAGAAAAACAAATAACACGTTCTTAACTACTCACATGCAACCATCAAGCTATGCCGGCTTGATTCATGCAGTCTCATCATTTTGAAGAAGTTGCTGTAATATAAATTTAGGCGGTGAAAATAGGAGGGGAAAAAAATCAGAGAAATCTGTAATATAAATTTAGACGGTGAAAATAGGAGGGAAACAAAACAGAGAAAAGAGAGAAAGATAGCATTGAAATAATTGTTAGGAAAAGGAGAAAGAAGACAATTTTAATGTATGTCTTATTGACGAATGACGGATCTTAATTGCGCATTTGTACTACACTGAATGCGTATTGTGTCAAGCTAAGCACAAGTCATGCAGCCCATCAAAGTGTCAAAACAAAAAGTCAGATTAAAAAAACAAAACAAAATGCAAAAAAGTGAAAGCGAACAAGCGGCCGTTACGCAGACGAATAACCAAGACAAAGAGATGGGTTAATCCACTAGGCATGGTAGTCAAAAGCTAAACTAAGGTTAAACACCTTAAACCACCAACTATGATGCAAACTAAACTAGGTTTAAACACTTTAAACCACCATCAAGAATGCAATTTTACCCTATCAACAATCAGATCGATTATAAAATCACATGTTTTTAAGTTTAGTCCCTATAAAATTTAAATTGTAATTTTAGTCATCCGTAATATTTTAGTTTATAAGAATAGTCATATTTTAAAAACATACATTTCATCTCCATTCAATTGAAAACTTTTTCCCCACTAACAATAATATTGGCAAATTCATATTCTTTAGATTTTTCAAATCGCTTAATCAAACATTTTAGTAGTTATATAGTTATATTAAGAGTTTAATGGTGATGGGTCAACATTCCAAATTAACTTTGCACACAACCAATTAAAATACCTATAATTTTTACATTAGTTGTTTTGGTTAAAAATCGTTAATTTATGTGACAATTATGGTATTTTGATTGATTGTGTGTGCAAAATTGTTTTAAACGAGCAACCCACTACCATTAAACCGTTATATTAATATACATGCATTTTTTGTTTTGTAAACTTTTACAAGAGAATCCTGAGCAAACTCGATGTTTTAATATACATGCATTTCTTCAAACGACATTATCACTAAAGTCTGTTCTAATTTTCTTTCTCTCATAATCAACGTATACTGTTGTCAAAAATTTAGCGCCCCTCTATGTGTGTGTGGGGATAATATATATATTGAAGTAGGAGTGGAGGATATTTTTCCAAAGATTATGGTCTTATCGTGGCGATGGATCTTGACCCGTCTAATGTTTGTATTGCGAATGGTGTTGGGATCATTGCCTCACGAGTTGGAATAAGGTCCCGTTTGGTTTGAGCTTATTTTGAGCTTATGAAAAATAGTTTATGTGAATAAATAAGCTTTTATTTTAATTTATAAGTTCTCACTAGCGAAAATTGTATCTTCATAAACTGTTTTTTCGTAAATAACCTTAAAAACTTATAAATAATAC
>Ga0315914_1006602_pt1 | contig 16379 bp, 11 predicted proteins | sample MpolenodulesMG_FD_203920 | JGI IMG/M metagenome (GOLD analysis project Ga0315914, IMG submission 203920) | Medicago polymorpha root nodule microbial communities from Los Angeles, California, United States - elongated nodules | ecosystem: Host-associated > Plants > Roots > Nodule | place: USA... | reverse complement strand
TACTACGGACATAAAGGGTGCTAACACCTTCCCTTTATGTAACTAACCCCCGAACCCTAAATCTTTTCAAAGGGGTGTTTCGAACTTTTTTCCCCTTTTCTCTTAAAATTAAATGTTCAGTCGTAAGATAAAATAGTGAGTCAAACGCTAATCAAATAGCCTTGATCTCCAAAAATGGCGCGACAACTGTAGTTCCTCAATCATAGCTCTTTTCCATACATCAATCTTTATTGCTTCTTTGTAATTTATTGGTTCAGAATCTGCTAATAATGCAAAGTGAGTAAGATCACCTTCTTCATTCACTGCATTATCAGAAGTTATTTCACAATCAGTCAATCTTAAAGGTGGTTGTTTGTTCCTTTGTGGTCTTGCTAGTACTATAATTTCTTCTGGATCATCTTCAACAACTTCATGATCCTCTTTATCTTCTTATTCATCACTTGAATCAGGGTATACACAGCTTTGCTTGATCTCACTGTTATACTCAGGTTCATTTTCCCATTTCCACTTCTCAGCTTAATTCACTATCACATCCCATCTAATGTAAACCTTTTGAGTCACATGATTATAAAGTTTGTATGCACCAGTAGGATGATACTCTGTGAGTATCATACTCTCACTTTTATCTTCTAGCTTACTTCTTCTAGCATCTGGTATATGCTTATAACATAAAGAACCAAATAGCTTGAAATGCTTCACACTGGGCTTCCTTCCACACCAAGCTTCTTCTGGTACCTTCAAATTCAGCTTCTTAGTATGACATTTGTTTAGAATGTAAGCAGCAGTAGTGAATGCTTCACCCCAAAACTTGTGTGGCAAGTTCTTTTACTTAATCATGCTTCTAGTCATATTTAGCATAGTCTTGTTCCTTCTTTCTGTAAGTCCATTATGCTGAGGTGTATATGGTGCAGTTACTTCCTGAACAATTCCTTGACTTGTGCAGAAGGCTTCAAATTCCTTTGATGTATACTCACCTCCACCATTTGTCCTCAAAATCTTAATAGATTTATCACTTTCCTTTTCTACTAAAATTTTGAATCTTTTGAATATTTCTAAAGCTTCACTCTTAAGCTTAATAGTATACAACCAAATCATTCTTGTGAATTCATCAATAAAGATAACGAAGTACTTACTACCACCAAGAGAAGGTACTTCAAAAGGGCCACAAATATCATAATGAACAACCCGTTATGCTTCACTTTCTCTTTTAGGTGCCTCAGACACAAATGGCATCCTACTTTGCTTGCTCTTCACATAGGTTTCACATATAGATTTTCTGATATTTAACTTTGGTAAACCATGCACTAAATCTTTAGAGTTTAATTCACTAAGACTTCTAAAATTTAAGTGGCCATACCTCAAATGCCATAAAGTTTCAGCATCTTCACTTATAGTTGCAGACATACACATCATCTTGTCACTTGATATGCTGCATCTATAGGTTCTATTCTTGGACAAAGCAGATTTTAACACCAAATTCTTCTTTGCATAAAAAAGTTTCGATGATTCACCATCCATAGTTACTGAGAAGCCTTTCTCCACTAATTGACTTATGCTCATCAGATTGCATTTCATATCTAGAACATAGAACACATCTTCAATTATGACTTTACCACCAAAATTGTTCTTCATCACTATATTTTCACTTCCTTCTGATGCAAGTTTCCTGCTATCAGCTAACTTGATACTAGTTTTCTTGCTAGCATCAAAGTTTGTTAACCACTCTCTACGAGATGTCATATGATTAGAACACCCAGAATCAAGATACCACTCTTCACCTTTCATCTTATCTTCACATGTAGCAGCCATTAACAAAACTGCATCAGGGTCACCTCCATGAGCAATATTTGCTTCCTCAATCTTTTGATCATTCTTAAACCAACACTCATCAGCAAAGTGTCCAAACTTCTCATAATTATAGCACTGAACCTTACTTTTATCAAAATCCTTCTTCTTGTTCTGATTTTTTTTTACCAAAACCACCTCTTTTAGAAGATTCAGTTTTGTTCTCAACTTTGGATTTCACATTATTTGACCAGTTTGTTTTACCCTTCCCTTTCTTGAAATTCTTGTAATTTCCCTCTTTCTTGATTGTTGGAGCTTGAAGGGGTTGTTGAACTGATCTTTCTGAACCTCTATCAATCACCAGTAGTTCATGAGCTTCGAGGGAACTCTACAATTCTTCAATTTTCATAGTCTTCACATCCTTTGCTTTTTGGATTGCTACTACTATAAAATCAAACTTTTGACTTAAAGATCTCCAGACTTTTTCAACTACCATCTGATCTGAGATGTTTTCACCACAATTCTTCATCAAGTTCATAATCTCAATCATCTTTGAGAAGTAATCACTTACCTTCTGGTCTTCATCCATCTGCATCATTTCATACTTCCTTCTATATGATTGCAACTTGACTTGTTTCACTTTTTCTCCCCCATTATGATAATTCTCCAGAATATACCAAGCTTCTTTGGATCTTGTTGCCTTGGGTATCTTCTCAAAATTCTGATTATCAACATTTTATTGAATGAAAAAAAGAGCTTTACAATCTTTTTTCTTGTTTTCTTTGTAAACTGCTCTTTGTACATCAGTAGCATTTGCAAGAAGCTCTTCATACCCATTCTGCACAAGATCAATCACATCTTGTGTGCCAAACAAAGATCTCATCAAAGCACTCCATCGTTCCCAGTTCTTGCCATCAAGAACCAAGATGTTTGGTCCAAAACCGTTATTGTTCATCTTGCTTATTCTTCAAGAAATCAGAGAAATCAGTGCACACACCTCACTCAGTGTTTCCCAATGATGATTCCCCTCACTTTTCACTCGTGTTTCCCTAAGATTTAACACAGACTCTCTATACCAATTGTTAGAATAGAAACTGTGTTCTATGCGGCAGAAGTGCTCATGAAAATAAGTTGTATTGGGCAAGATGAGAAAATAACATAAAGTTGTAAAACTAAAGAGAAAATAATGGAGAGAATATAATTGCAATGTGAATCTTATTCATTATCTATTAAGTTTCACGATACAAAGCCTTATATAGGCACAAAAGAGTCACTTGCTTGTGGAACAAGTAATCTTACTAACTAATAGATTTTGAAACAAACTTAACTAATTATTAGTTACATAGCAGTTATCGATTAATATTCCAAAAAGGTCTCTCCTGCATTTATAATATTTTCTGCTTGATCAAAAAAAAAATTGTTTCATTACCAAAGTTTTGGTGTACAAATATTTCATTAATGTGTCAAATTCTAGAAAAGGTATCATAATTCTACCAACACATCCTCCGCTTAATTTTTCCATGAGTCAAAATTATTCTTCCATTGAATTTCTTTAGAAAAAACTTCACAGTGGAACTTGAGATTGTTGTTGTGTCAATATCATAAACCACGCATCAAAGAGTTTTCCACGAAATGGTGGTGATCGATATTACATTTTACCCTTGCGAGTGGTAGATAAAAGGCAAGAAAAATGCTCTTTGTCCCTTATATTTTACAATATTATTTTATTCTCTTTCAACTTTTTATGAACATTTCCCTCCAACCACTCGGGATATATATATCAAATGATGAACAAGTAAGCACGTCAAAAAAAGAAACCGAAAATTACATATGAAATTGTTGTTATTTTTGACAGAAAGTATAAAATCATGTATCACGTGACAAATTATCAAACAAAAGCAGCTATATTTATGAAGAAATTTTTTGGGTGGCTAAATTCTTTTATTTATCTCTCTTTATGTATCTGTAATAAGTATATATAGTTCCTTCTTTAAAAAAAAAAAGTATATATAGTTCCGAAATCATTTATGTACAATTTCGGATTTTCTTTTAAATTTGTTTTTGTGAAAGGTTTTTCTTCTAAATTAATATAATAGTAAATATAATAAAGTATAAAAAGATTTTATATATAATCAAATAAGGAAAACAAGCAAGATCTACTTTCAAAATTCTCATGTCGTTTTTTTCTACAGCACATTTGATTTCATTGCCAAAACAAGATTCATTATAAACCCTAAATAACTATTGTTCCATCAGATACAACCATGCAATAAAGATAGTAAAGTGGGTAATTCTTGTGGTCCACAAAAATCACAATAATTTCCGACATAAGATGTTGATGTTGCATTGGAAAATAATGGCGATGAGAAGTGTTACTAATGATGATGAGACCCAAAAAGATAACCATTTCATTAACATCAAATTATTGGTATCTTCGTTATTTGTTTTGGTTCGGAACTTTGGATAGCGATGCTTTATCAACCCCTTAATCATGCCTCCCATATAAAACATTCAACAGTTTCATTACAAATAAAATAATAATAATCACTGCCAACAATGTATTGATCATTTGTCGAAGAAAATAAAATAATGGATTGATCTAGATAGTAAGAGACTTGGGCCTCTTAAGTATGTGGTTAGGGGTTTGATTTCTGTCTTGTGGGTATGAAAACAATTCGATTAGGAGGGGAGAACCTACCTTGTGTGTCAAACTTCGTACCAATGTTTACAAAAAAAAAAAGCTTGTTAAAAATTATTAAAAAAAAATATAATCATCAATTACGTGCACTAAAAAATGATTAAAATTCCCCTAAATAATATTAAATAATAAAAGTGAAATAGTTTATAATTTAACCTTTTTTTTTAAACAGCAAAAGTTCAAACACTAAAACCCGAAGTTATGAATTTATTTGGTGTAAATTAATTTGCATAAAACCCGAAGTTATGAATTTATTTGGTGTAAATTAATTTGGTGTAAATTAATTTGCATAAATATTTGTGGCAGTGTATTACCAAACAAATATTACAACACATCATCATCATGAAATATGATTTTTTTTTTGTTGGTAAAACATGAAATATGAATATTAAATGTCTATCTTAAAAGAATATAATATTATAGGATCGGTGCAAAGCTAGTAAACTTTAATGTTATATAGAACATTTCAAATAGTTTAAATATTATTCATTTCAAATACCATCATAGTCAAGATGGACTCCTTTCATCTTTTATGTATTAAGTATTAGTCAAGATTTACCCCTCTCAACTTTTATATATTAAGTATACAAATAGCATTTACCAGTTACTTGCTACACTGAATAAGTCGACTTGTTTAAATTTGGCATAAATATATTTTTGTTCTCTCAAAAAACAAAAATTCATTTGGTGTCCTATTTTTTTATTAAAAAAAATACAATGCAGTCCATTAGTTTGTTCTTTATTTCATATCTATCTTTTAATGCACACATACGTGACAAACTGTATGGAAACTTTAAGGTGTCCTAATTGTTTGACAAAGGTCATGACATTGTTGAAACTTACGTTCTTGGTGTAGTAAAAATCTCTTAATATCATATATAGAAATATTGATAATAAACATAATTATCTATATATATGCTTGTGTACATGATGATATATTACGAAACAAACATGATGACATATCATGATTTTTTCATTTTTTTATTTGTCTTTTAGGGGGACATATCTTGCTTGTTGTTTGTTGGACGTTCTAGCAAATTCAAGATACACAAATCGGTGCTTGTGTTGACTAAAATCTTCGAGTACATATTGCATCTTGCTTCAGTGTTAATGCCAAATATCTTCTCTCCAAATGTGTCTTCTTATTGCAAATTTCAAATGTAGTAGTAAGACCTACATTTGTAGTTACTTGCTCCTTGATATTTTGTTTTTCTTTAAGGGATTCACTAAATTAGTTGCAAACTTTGATTTTAAATCTCTTACATGCTCAATGAATTCTACGTAAAAGGAGTGTTAGCAACAAACTCTAACACACACATTTCAACACATATATTGATTGATATTTATATAGATCCGTGGAACGCAGATAAATTTCAACCAATAGAAAAGTGCGTTGGAATGCATAGTTTGGACCCACTCTTAATTATTGAAACTCTAAAAATTTACGAAATAAAAATTTGTATATTTCTATTTTGCAATTGGTTTAGTAACATACTCGAGTGAGACTCCACATAACTGAGATTCCACTTAAAATGTCATCACAACCAAATCCACTTTTTATTAGTGAGACTCTGAAAGTTTATGAAATAAAAAACTGTATTCGAAAGTGAGAAAAAATTACTACATATTGCAATTTGCAGATGTTGCTCTTTGCAATTTTACTCAAGTGTTGAATGAATCCAAATCCAGTAATACTAATTTCGAAGCTAAAATTGGCTTGATCTCAATATGGATGTGCTTTTCATGTATATGTAATAAACAGTGAAAAGCCTCAAACGACCAACCGAAAGTAACTATTTTCAAATTTGATTGAATCTAAAACTAAAATTATGAAGGGGGAAACAACTGTACTGCACAAAACTGTACTAAGCTCACTTCCATTTGAGGGACTGCCTAATGCCTGTATAAATGAGTCCTAAAGACCTGCCAATCAAGCTAACCAAAAAGAATGAGATAGCTTCACTTGCTTTATTAATAACTGTTCTAACAATCGGCATGGTGATGTCAGACAACTCAAGAAGAAGGCTGAAGTAATACCTCCTGCAATAAATTAGCACTAACAGCAATTAGATTTATCGAGGGAAAACTCTTCTAAAGTTGGTTTGCATTTAAAGTGAGCAAGTAAAGGTGCATGGTGATCTTAATTCTTAAACCACAATAATAAAAGTGGATATATTTTCTCAATTTAAAGAAGCAACCCAAAACAAATATACCAGTACATTGAACAAGATTACAAATTCTTCGGAACTCTATAGGCGTACGAACAAAATGAAAAACATATACTATCTTAATCTTCTTAAAAACTATAAATCCTAACAATTAAGAACACAGTTCGATGGTGCAAGTTAAACTCAAAAAATAGAAAGAAAGAAAGAAAAAATATAAACAGATTCCTAATTGTAAAAGTGAATTTCCCTGTGTACTGTAACAATTTCTTTTTACTTTTAAAAAGAAACACATAGGGTTTAGCTAAGTTTTCAATCTCTGATCTTGTTTGGATTTGATTTTTTTGTAGATTTTTTTTCTTTTTTTGTGTAAAATAGATCTCTCCTACTAAAATGTATGCCATTTGAAATGCAAAATAAGTTAATCCAACCACACATTCTATTGTAAATCATCTGACCACGCTCATTTAGACCCTACTCCCTACGTTCAAAAAATTTGACCCTTAATTTACCCACAACATTCATTGTAGTTCCTGCAATTAACTACCATCCAACTCTGGCAGTTTAACATGTTTTTGGGTTTTTTGAAAATTTGATTTTGAATTACCTTGACCTTGGAAAAGTGACTTTAATTAATACTTAGTTTGAATTTGAGGTCTTTTTAAATGTTTATATATTTCAAAATAAAAATTAGTATAAATTTTCAAGGTATATTTTATAAATCCTAATCAAATTTGCTTGAGAGTGAATAAAGGCAATTTTGATTTATAGCAGGTAAATATCTTTAACAAAATCAAGTTTACGTCCTCCAAACTCACTTTGAAACCCCTTTTGTCAAGCATGCTATAAATGTTTGTGTTGCACATGCAGTAAACATGTCAAATTTAAACTTAGCAACAACGACTTGCATTTCCAGCTGTCAGAAGCTAGTATATAAGTTAATTTTGTTTCTTATAGGAATTAACAGTCTAATTTGGAACCAACAGTTGCCGGTGGGGATTTACCGGCCTAAACCTAACTTATCAAATATTAGTAAAGCATATATTCATAGACGATGCATTAAGAACAGATGGAAAATAAGGAACTCAATAGAAAAAATAGACAAGCAATGACCAAATGAACATAACATAAAATGCCGGGACCAGACTTAACTATGCATAAATAGACAGGGCAAAGATAAAAACATACCATCCTATAAGGGCTCTTAATTCCTTTGTCCGTTTTATGGGCATTGAGAAATGGTTAATCGCAATACAATATAATTCATGTGACTTGGTTTTTGAATGTTGCTGGGTAAGATTCTTCCACCAACTTTGTTTGTCAGTCTGACTGCTGTCCGGTAAATCAATGGGCTGGCTCTCAAGTGTACACAAGTCAAAGCGATCCTCATACATTGACACAACTGTATCCATGTTGTGGTACAACCACTGGTTCAAAGCCACCTGAAACGAAAGTATAGATGAAAGTCTCGGCAAAATTTTATCCAAATTTTAAATAGTGGAAAAAAACTTAACAATGTACATCTGATTAAGTGTATATATAAAAAAAATAAAAAAATAAATCTCATAATACTTTGCATTTGACCGTCTCCTTTCCTGGGGTGCCAAAATAGAACCCAAAATACTCTCAATTTACCTGACACAGAATTTAAAGACAACGTTGGAATAATTAAGATATTCTATTTCTTATTTATTGTAATTGGAAACTGATTATGTACAGTTTTTATTCTCCTGTATCTCATTAATTACAATACCTTCACTAGCCTATAAGAAAGTTGGTGCCAGAGCTCCCCGTCTTGGAAGACTCTGCATCTGCTCCAAAAACACTTGCCACTTTCATTGCAGAAAAGCCCCAATTGACTTTGTTGCGGAGAAAGAAACTTAGCGTACTTCACTGTGAAACAGCAGACCCTTTTTCACTTCCTTCATTGCAGCTATTGGCACCTTAAGGGTGCCCTTAGCAATGCAGACCATTGTGGGTCGCATCGCCTTCCACCATTAATTTGATCAGAGACCCACGAAACAAAGCACATCCTTAACACCGATCAACCCCAGCAGGGCTAAAAAAAGATAGTACTTCCATGTGTCGCCGTATAGGACTCGTGCACTTAGAAAGCCCTAACTCCTCAAGACAAAGTTTCTATCCCGTGCAACCCTCCAAGAAAGATTGTGAATTTTCACCAAGTCTGAAGAAAAACCAGCTTCCCTTAGTCTCTCTGTCCTAATCTCATTGTGTTGTTGCATGGCTAAAACTACCTTGTTGCATGGCTAAAACTACCTTGTTGCATGGCTAAAACTACCCAGTTGGTTCATACCACCCTTGAAGGGCATAAGAAACTCAACCACGTCATTGGAACTGCTTCAGCCATAAAAAATGTTCATTTCTTGTTATTGGACAAGTTTAGAGTCTATTCCTTTATGGTGTCTCGAATATGGCTTCGTCATAGGTGTCTCGGGCATCTTTTACTCAGTATACTTGAGCCTTTGTTTCCTCATTTGTTCAGAAAAGAATTAATTGAGTATTTCCATTGTGATGTTTTTCAATTAGCAAAACACCATCCTCAGTCCTGTATCTTTTTTTCCAAGTAAAGATAAAGGTATTGAGCCCTTTGATCTTATTCATTCTTCTGTTGAATGCAGGTCTGACTCAAATTCAAATATATGGTGCTAAGTGGTTTCTTGCCTTTATTCATAATTGTACTAGTATCACATGACTTTTTCTCAAAAAACATGAAACTATGGTTTCAATTCGTAAAATCTATTGAAAGGCTATGTTCTAATAAAAGCAAAGAGTATGTAGATCAAAATCTTTCCCAATATCTCGAAGAAAATGGTGTTAGTCACAACAAAATGAAGTTTCATAGCTCTTATCTTCCAAATATTTGTTCCAAAATCCTGATCCTATTTCTTATGACCCACCAATTACCCTATAAAAGCAAAATGTAAACGTGCCCAATTATTCTAAATCTCAATTGTGTCAACTAAACACCTTCCATGTGGCACCAATATTTTATTACAGCCATTAATTAGTTGGAATCCCTAAATCAATACAAGTAGCATGAATGGACAAAAATTGGGTTTGAGTCGGGAATAAGAAATGAATGTATTGGAAAGAAATAAGACCTGGGAGAATGTTGATAAGTTGAAATACAAGATAATTGTTGGTTGTGAGTGGATATATAGAGTGAAATATTGATTTGATGGTACCTGAATCAATTATAAGGCAAGCCAAATTGCAAAGAAATATACCCAGACAATCAGATATATGTGTTCGACTATGAGGAGGCATTTGCCTTATTTGCAAACATGAATGCTGTCAAAATTATTTTATCCTTGGCATCTCACTTTGTGTGGGAGTAACAACAATTACATGTTAAAAATGCATTCTTGCATAGAGACCTTGAGGAGGTGCATGGAGATTCCAACAGGATATGACTCCACTAATGGAGGGAACAAGGTATGCTGATTGAGGATGGCCTTTTATGGGCTTAAATAATGGATTTTTAAAAATTAGATGTTAAGAATGGATTTTTTAGAGTTAATTATATTTTGTAGAGAAAAATGTCACTTTGAAGAACCGCCGTAGAAATGTTTACTAAAAAGAATCACATTCAGTTCTCACAGCTCCAAGACAGAGTAGAAAAGACCAATATGTGTAAACAACATAAACAAGATCCACAAGCATGAAATTTGTACCTCATTACGTAATTTTTGGAGTTCTCTGGTGGACAAAGCACAGAATGACACGTCCAAGCTATTTGTATTACTTGACACATCACTATCAACAGAAATAAACTCCAGATAGAGGCTTGCAACCCCATCTGCCAGAGCTATAACTAAATCTTCTAAAATGGAAACACCATGGGTAGCAAATATACGGGAATCATAACAGCAATCATCCCTGACAAAATAATGATGACTGGTGAGTGTCCTAAATCAAAAGACTATATTGAAAAATGAATTTAGAAGTTATAGTAGATCAAAAGAAAAATATGAGATGGCATTTTGACTCAATAATAGGCTAAAAACAAATAAAAGGGCTAACTACTCCAATGTAAACAGATATTATTAATTCAAAACATGTCTGCCTTTGTAAGCTAGGCAACAACGTGACTGTAAACCTATGCTTCAGAAACTATGGAGTGGTTCATATATGGGACATTCCTGCTAATAAATAGCACTCTTCCTTATTTTTTGGCCAACAAAACATATTTTCAGTACAAGGAAAGATAAATAAAGTCTTCTTTTTATTTTGGTTATGTTTCCAACGAGAAAAAAATGGAAAGTTTAAGACATATCCCTCAAGACAAAAACAAAGGTTTGCTTGTCAGGAAACTAACCTACAAGTTTTGCGCCCACTAGTAACTCAACAAAACGAGCTACTGTTTTACTTTTGTTTAAAAGCATTCAGCCATAGACCGAATACCAAGAAAAGATGCGTAGAATTTAAAGAAAATGAAAAAATATCTAAATACCAAAGGACAGTCAGCATAAATGTTACACAAGTATTCTCACATCATTTGAAGTATTCATGCTTAGTTACATAACAACGTTACATTAAATGGAACCAGAAAAAGAAAAAGAAAACAAAAAAGTGTACAAGTGAAAAAAATTACCTGACCAAACCAAAAGTAAGATACCAAAGTAATTCTGAATACAGATCTTTCTTGCCAGACCTTGTAACATTCTGTACAATAACATTATCCCCTTTCACTTTTTCAAGTATCATAGAAACAAATTCCTAAGAACAATGTCAAAGAACTAAAATCAGTATAAAACATGTGGATTATTGGATATGTACTCAGTAGTTTTTCTTTTCAATTTTCTGTATCAATGGCAGTCAAGAATTCTAATGAGCCTACACTACTCAAAGGCACTGCAATCCAAGAAAAAACACAAAGTTTAGCTACATTGTTTGCTTTGCTGCTAAATGAGAGAGCCTGTTGGCTCCTATTAGGCTTCTTTGCTTATTTGGAACTTAGCTCCTCCAAAGTGAAGATGCTCCTTAATATTTTACAGAGAAAAGTACAAATTTATAATATGCTGTCTCATAATATATCAATTTTAGAATGTTCATTTGTCTCAGATTCCTAGTCACTTTATAACATCGAGAAAGCAATAACTTATTTTTTCGCTAATACCCTTATTTATTGATATCTCCACCTACGAGACTATAATTAATCCTTCGTGTCAATCTAAGTATCTAACAACTACAATAAAGCATTTTAGTCAAGAGAACATATTTTATCGTCGCAATTAGTACAATAAATGATTTTCTTAATGTGTGTATTACCTTAAATGACAAGTAATATGAGACAAGGGGAGAGGGAGTATTTGTTTGGAAAATCAAGAAACTGAACACATTTAAGTTGTCTCACATCCAGTAGATTTTGCAATCAATGTTATAACTCTAGAAATCAGCCCCTCACAAATGAATGGCAAGGGACTGCTTATAATAGACCTATAATGAGTTTGACCTACTGGATCACATCACAGCAGGGGCTTCATAAGGTTGCCCATATCTAGTAAAACTCCATAATATTTATTTTTTTAAGAAGTCCATAAATTTTTTTTAAAGTGAATTCCTCACGTTTGAGAACCCAAACAAGCTACCTTGATACACCTGATGGAATTTTCTTGAAAAACTGAAATCAGAGTATTATGAAAATGGAATCTATCTTATGATTTAATAACTTGAAATTTACAAGTTACATAAGATATCATCCCATACGCATTACCCCGTTTCTTAGAAATTTATTGTACACAAATCTATCCAACCTAGATCGGTAATTTACTCAAATGTACCTAATGGTACTAGTAGAAAGGCCAAACATTTATTGAAACATGTACTTTCTAAAATTACCTGGTAAGTGTTGCCTTTTACAAGGAAAAACTCCTTTTCCAGCCACGTAGCACAGATAGAATGACATGATCTTTGAATAACTTCAGAAAAAACTTTGACTGGATCATCCATACCAACAGATCTCGAAACGTTTGACATATTATTAACCTGAAAAAAACTTACAATTAAATACAGTACAAAATAATTGTAAAAATAGCTTACACCCTTAATCACATTGGCAATGGCATACATGTCTTTTAGTTTGGAAATGAATTATGAAAAAGGCAATGAAATATACAGAGAATCAAGTAGTTAAATTCAAGAAAATATATTAATTTCAAAGTATAGTAGTTAAATTCAAAATTTCCGATCCATTGATATTCTAGAAGGAAGAAACTAATGCAGTAAATGAGTGTCTGAGATATTACAAAAAGAGAGTAAGATAGTATTCTTTAAGATTTGTTTTGAATAAATTTTGTGAAGAGACATATATCCCACTTCAGACTATCATAGTCTTAAGTTTTCGCTCAAGATATGATATCTAAGGTATAACAAACCAGAAGTCATTTGAAACATTTATTGTATTCCAAGTTACAACTTGTCAAAATTCCAAATCATACCAAAATAGCATAACATGTGCATATGACAAACAATGAAAGAAAGAAAAAAATAACAATCCCTACCTCTTCCTCAACTTGCAGAAAAGCAGCCCAAAGTAACCTTAACTTTGGACCCTCGGCAACAGCTTTTAAACTCAACGGTCTTTTTGCAGATTGAAGGATGATGTCCCCCGCATAAGCCTCTTTCTCTAATGCATTTAGAGAATTCAAAAGTTTTTCTCTCACCACATCTAATACATAATTTGACTCAACTTGATCCTTTTGCTGCACTGCACTGCATAAGAGACAAAAGTTCTCAAGCAATTAGAGACGTAACCATCATCATATGTATCCAAATACTTCAACAAATTTCCCATTTATGTAAAAAAATAAAAACAATTCAACAATGATATCTTGACTTGTTTACCCTTACCTACCAGAAATGTCTGAGCTGTCATGTAATGCATTTTTAACAGAATTGCTCTTTTGATCACGGGTATAAGATTTGTCAACAGGAATTACTCCAGCCATATAAGTGAGCAATATACTTCCCATCAAAAGGACCTGATTAACAACTGGCACCAAATTAGATGCTGTTCCACCATCAGAGTCAACCAAAGCTCCTATGCCAATGCAATTTAAAGGGAATGCCCGAAGACGGTGAGTAATTTTTAAATCTGCAGCCCCGAATACACTCGGCTTGAATGTTTTCTTTGCAAGGAAGTGAAAAAATTCACATTCATTTCTGAAATACTTTCTGCACCAAAAAGAAAATATGGAAAGGTCAGACAACCAAATTCATAATACCAGGCATTAAAAGCAACAAAGATCCCACTGGTTGTACAGAAACAGGAAAGCCATACTACCTACCTATCAAAAGTCAAAACTATGTATTGAGAAAACAGGGTGAAGTAGCAGAATAATCAATACTGATTACTGACTATACTCTTAAAATCCCAGTAATGGCAATAAACAGTTTGTTGTCGATTGTGGATCGCGGAAAATAGCGGATTTTACAAATTTCCACTGTATAACATTCCTATAGAGCCGCTATAGCCTCTTTTCACAATATTTTGTACTAAATAATGTATCACAAAACAACAGTGGTTTGTTGAAATTCCACTATGCAATAGCACTATAACAGATATTTAACAACGCTAACCATACAAGGAAATGAAATCTAGGTAAATTGAAAAGTACTATAATATACAAATATACTAATAGTAATAAGTAAGTAGATTCCAATTTTTGGCCTTCAGTTCAACATTTAAATAATCAACACTTGCAAAGCTAAAAACAAGAAACAATGGAGGGATTTAGCAAAATTGAAACCCATGACACATAGTAGTTTCAATCATCACCAAACAAAACAGTTTTAGATTATTTATTTATCTAGCAATTAAACACTTTGCATCTTCCAATTTTTTACTCTTAATTTACATTTTGTTATTAATTGATAGTATTTCCGTAATCTATACAATAATGAATATGATGACACATATGCAACATTCTAAATAATTTATACCATCGTGGCTATACAATTTAATAACTAATAATCAGTGTTGTTAAATAGCAGCACTGTAACGCTATTCCATAGCGGAATTGGAACAAATTGCTATTTTCCTGCAAGACGCAACTTAGTACAAAATATTGAGAAACTAGCGGCGCTATTATTACACCATGAGCAAACTAAGACAAATATAAGTGTTGTTGCCTAGCGGAATTTAAATAAACTGTTATTCTCCGCGGTCTGCAATTGAAAATATTACTAAAAAATACACATTTACTTGCAATTTTAATAGCTTATCATACATTAACATACAATGATACGATGAAATATCAAATATTTTTTTAACGAGAACTTTCATTTCAACTACTAGATTAGTTAATTTCAACATCTGAATTAAAGGCAAAAGTATAGTAAGTTTGACATCAGATATCAATATAGCACCAACACTTCTGATGGAAGGTGTGTCGAATGTCTAACACTGACGTACATGATTATGTTCAATTAATTAACTTTTTTACAAATCTATGGGTACCAATGTGTGTCTGTGTCAGTGCTTCATATCAGATATCAATAATAATAATAATAACAAAAACAAAATTGACATACATGATTACGTTCAATTAATTCATTTTGTAAAAATCTAGGAGTGTCGATGTGTCAGTGTGATGTCTAGTGTATGTGTCAGTGTTTCATACAGATATCAATGTAATCTAATAATAAAAAAAAGAAAAATTTGACTAATCAATAATGATGGTGAAACCTTGGAGCAGTCTTGAAATTCGTAGTCTGATGCGAGAAGGGTGAATGTGTAAAAGGCCTTTTCTGCTGCATATGCAGCTTAACACAGAATGGGGAAGTTACACATTCCGCCATTGATAAAAACTTGTGCAACTACATGCGTATTTTACCGCCTGCAACAAAATTCAGAAACTATAAACATGAATTATCAAAATGTATGAACGCGAGATCCAAAAGGCTAACCTAAATTAATATAAACAAAATGAGAAATTAAATGGGAAAAAATGAAACGATAATTTGAAGGGAAAAAGGATGAGAAATTAGGGTTGATAGCAGCGTACCAGTGAGAGTGAAGTTGGCGGGGAAAGCAAGAGGAGTGATGTGAACGAGAATGAGATGAGGATTGGATTGGAATTGTGCGTACCTGCTTCGTTCTTCAATATCCACTTTCTTATGTTTTAACGGCCTAATTAGACTTTTTTTTTTTTTTTTTTTCAAGTAGTATAGTGACTCGAGCTCACACAATTAAATTGTGGAGAAGTGGAGTATTTAGAGTTCGAATCATGACCGCTGCATATTATATGTAACTAGACCATTGACCCGCTCTGCACGGATCTTACCGACTAAAGAGACATCAATTTGTTTGTCCACAGTACTTGTCAAGAAAAACATATTATTCTAAAATAAAATATAGTTCTCATATAAGCCGTTTTATAAACATAAATCCACATATAAGTCTTATCATAAATATAGTTCTTGAATTAGCACATTGTGGATTAGTGTGAATTCACTAACAAATTGTGAACACTAAATCTGCACACACACACTAATCCAATTTTTAAGCAATGCAAATCTGATTCACTAACAAATTGAAGTGTTCAATCCCACTTGTGGTCAGAATCATTCAACTTAAATTAAAGATATCAATGGATGCAATCGGTACATGCCACTCATTGTTAATTGTTATGGAATGTGATATGTTCTTCAAAAAACACCCCCTAGTAGTTCTGACTTACAAATTTCATTACATACATATATAAAAA
>Ga0315914_1006597_pt1 | contig 16386 bp, 10 predicted proteins | sample MpolenodulesMG_FD_203920 | JGI IMG/M metagenome (GOLD analysis project Ga0315914, IMG submission 203920) | Medicago polymorpha root nodule microbial communities from Los Angeles, California, United States - elongated nodules | ecosystem: Host-associated > Plants > Roots > Nodule | place: USA... | reverse complement strand
TCTCCAAGCATCAAGTGGAGCCAATTTTTCAGTTTGAAATGAGTTCCAACAGCTCTTTTTTAGCTTGATCTCCAAGACATACATCTCCTATAAATAGAGGACGTCTATGAAGGTTAAAAGCAAAAGTTTTGATTTACAAAAGCTTTGATATCTCTTTCTCTCAAAGCTAAAGAATCAATCTCTTCATCATTTTTTCGACAATCACAAAGCAAACTCCATAATCTTTCACTATATTTATCATCTTTATCTTATTTATTTGAGAACATCTTTTTGAGTTTGTCTTTGTACAAGGATAGTTTGTTTGAGACACAAGATCCAAACAACATCCTACATATCGTTCGTTTGAGACGCTAGATCCAAACAACATCTTTCTTTCGTTTGAGACATTAGATCCAAACAATCATTCTACAGAGAGATAACTAGATCTCAAGTCTATTGGGCTTAATAGTTTGAGATAGAAAAAGTTCCAACCTTTCTTGTGCGAAAGCAAAGAATTGTAGAAGCTTGTTGAGGTTGATAATACAGTGGTTACGGACTGATCTGGTGTGATCAAGACCTTATAGTGTTGGTTGGAAGTTTCTACCAACTGCATACTATAGTGGATAATCTCACACGAAGTGTGGGGACTGGAAGTAGCCGGGTTTGATGAACCAGGATAACTCTCCTGTGTTATTCTTCTTTCTCTCTCTCTACTCTCTTTTATTTTTACACACTATACACACACGATCACAAAGCTTTATTATTTATCTCTAGAATATTCTGGTCCTAATTAATCACAACCAAATTAATCCAGAGTTCTCTGGTCCTTAAATAACCATTAATATTGTTTTATCATTCAGCTTAATAATTAATTATAACTGTTTTATATTTATCTAGAGTTCTCCGGTCCTTAATTAATCATAATATTATTTTATCATTCAGTTTAAGTAATTAATCTTATAACTGTTATCCAGAACATTCTGATCCTAATATAACTGCTTAATTATTTAAACCTTACTCTATCCAGAACATTCTGGTCCTTGATAAAACAACTGTTTAAATATCTAAATATTTTATAATCTTCTTTTATCTAACATTTACCAAGAATTTTCTTGAGTACATAAACTTGTTAAGTTTCAGGATTAAATTTAAAAAGGGTCACAATTCAAACCCCCCCTTTCTTGTGACTATTTCTTCCACTTCACTCTCTAGTAAATCCCTTCGTCAAAGGATCAGCTAAATTTTCATCAGTGTGTTCATGACCCACTCTTACAGCCTTTGTAGAGAGTAAATCTCTAACAGTTATGTATTTATGACGTATTTGTCATCTCTTACCTTCGCATTAACAATTCTCGATTTTTGCAATAGTCGCGGTACTATTGCTATGGATCAACACAACTGGTAATTGTTTTTCCCATAAGGGAATCTTTGCTAGCAATCATGCTTACGAACTTGCTTCTTTACTAGCTGTTGTTAGTGCTATTTTCTCAGACTTCGAAGTAGACAGAGCCAGTATATTTTATTTCTTAGATTTTCTAAGAAACAACTCCTCCAAAGATATTCATTGGTTGCTTTTGAAATCATCTGATAAGGTGTTCAAATCTACAACTGTGTATCCTTCCAAGACAACAAATATCTTTGATAATGTAATCCAAGGTTCGTGGTTCTATTTAGGATTCTTAAGACCCTATCAATAGCTTGTCAATGCTCATTACTAGGTCTACTGACAAACCTGCACAACATTCCCACGACATAGACAATATCGAGTCTAGTACAATCAATGACATACTTAAGGTTACCAACGATGCTCTCACATTTTCACCAGTGTTCTTAAATAGTTTTTCACCTGGATCATATGGTGTGCAAGCAGGTTTGCAGTCAAATTATTTATATTTCCTCAAGATCTTCTCAACATAATAGCCCCACTATGGTGTGCAAGCAGGTTTGCAGTCAAAGTATATTTCCTCAAAATCATGAGATTTATATTTCGCTGGATTGTGATTAGTTTCAATATAGTGCTTCTCAACATAGTTAACTCACTTAGGTTGTAACCAAGAGTGACTTAACTCACCATGGATATAACACTTGCGTAACTTAAGTCACGCTGGAGGTATTTTCGGATGTTGGGCACCATTGTCGGAGTCATGAGATGCTAGATATGCCCATAAGATGACCACTTATAATGAACTAAGTTGGACGGATGACAATGAGATAATAACATATGATGATTTGTTCATTGTTGAAAACCTTGTGCCTAAAAAAAAGGTTGTTGGTAAGAAGGTTGAAGATGGAGTAAAAATCAAAGATGAAAAGCATTGGACTTGATGATTGTAGCATAAACCTTGGGACATACACACAGACACACACATACATACATATATATGTGAGCATACGCCCATAGTCTTTGATATAATTGTATAAAAATGAAATGTTGTTAAATCTACAAAGACACATAACCATTTCATCTAGTTTGCTAAACTTTAGAAGTTTTTAGATTATATATAATCCAAACATACCCAAAAAGGTGTCTAGAGTATATAACCTAACAATCATATTTTCAAAATTGAGTAGAACATGTGAGAAGAAAGTAGGATGGGAAAAGAAATTTACATTTTTTTGCTAAACTAAAATCAATATAAATCTCCTTGTACACGTTCATGGGTCACATACATTTTTGTATCTAGCCCAACCATTTAGTCTTACAAGATTTACTCGGTATAATAAGCTAAAATGGTACTCCGTCGCAAAATGCAAGAAAAAAACTCATTTTCTTTGTCTAAAAATGTAAGCAAAAAAGATAAATGTTTATCTTATTTAATCTCATTTTAAGAAAGAAAGCATATTTTTTAAGAAAAACTTCTTATTCTCATGAAATTAAATGCAAATTACATTTGATTTTCTCAATAATCAAAAGCCAATGAAAATTGTTTTTACATCTTCCCACGAAATTTATTTCAAAGAAAACACAAAAAATTATAATCCAAATTCATATGTTTTAGTTTTGTTAATAAGCGTGATTTGATTTTTTTTTCTTACAATTTGAGACGGAGGGAGTACCTTGTCAATTATAAAAATTACTCATGATCCTTCTTTGTCATTAGAACGGAATTTGTTTTTTTATTGAATTTTCATTAAATCTGTGACATCGAACTTTGTAAAGCTTTCTGCCGTTCCGGATGTTTTCTGGGATGCCAATATAGTTGAGATGTCGGTGTTTCCTCCTGATGTCTATCCTTACTCTTTGCTTAGTAAAAGAAAACATTAATAATATATTGGTATTATAAAACGACTTACTCCCTCCGGTTTCATATATAAGAAAAGATTCTTTTTTTAGGTTCACTGAATAATTAATGTATCTGGTCTACATTGTAAAATAGATACATTAATTATTCAATGAACCTACAAAAAGAATATTTTCTTATATATAAGACTGGAGGGAGTATAATTTAGGACAAAAATAACATTAACAATATATTCCGAAAAATTTGTTTTTGGTATTAAATTTTTTATTAAATATGTTACATTGAACTTTGTGAAGCTTTTTGACACTTTTCCAAAATAAATCTTTGACACTTTTCATTAAATAGTTAATAAGATTTATGTGTATCTTTAAAAAGAGGAAAATCACGTTCAAGGGGGGTTCCAACACAAGTTTACAACGTTGAGACGCGAAGCCAAACACATAAATAATTAAACATGTCAAAATCAATTATATATCATCAGAATCAATTTTGACTCATCTAAAAGTAGCTCAATTGACTTTAGTTTATGGATAGAAGTCTTGGGTTCAAACTCGAATAAAGAAGAAAAATTAATCTAACATCTAATTAGTAACATTTATCATTAAAAAAATAAACACAATGTATTGGTCATGATTTAGATTCTCATAAACGTATATTTCGTCTTTAACTTGAGTTAATTAACTATTTGATCCAATCAGGTGGTTTTGAATTCATAAATGAAGTTCAATATGGAGTTTTTGTTGGTTTGAACCAAATATTCTCCGCATGCAACATATTAATTTCTTAAGTTGGGTAGAACTGCAATGAGTAGCAAAAATCAACCCACTTAAATTTAGAGTTCAGAGGAATTGAATTGTGCAAATGTAATATTTCGAATATAAATGTTACTTTAGAGAGATTTTTCTCTAGCAACCGTGCTTGACTCAGAATCATGTGAACAATATTGCTAAGAAAATTAGATCTATAAATTTATGAAGCTTATTATTTTTTATCTATGGTACGAGAATCATGGAGCCCTATAATTATGAAACATTATTTATTTTCTAAACAATCATAGGTTTATGATTATGATTAGTTGTACTATTTGTCATTTAATGACAATTAGTATAAGAAGAATGTTAGTTTACTTTTGTCATTTCTGTAATATGTTGTGCTAGCTGACGATGTTTAGTTGATCTAGAATAGCCATAAAAGATAAAACAAAAAGTAGTGTTGCTTCTGACCCCAAAAGAGAGAATTATAATATAGGGTTATTATGAGGGTATTTCGTGGTTTATTTCTATATCACTATGAGTCTATGACAGGAATATCTTGGCTTATTCAATTTTATATATAGCTTCATTTTTTGAAGAAAACCCAAATTAGTTTATAGTTGTATAAGAATATCCTAGGAATCTTCCTTATTTTAAGACTTATGCTTACACATGAAGATAAAAAAGAAAAATTATTTTATGTCGCCTACCAAACGCTCCTGATGCCTCCTACTATGCTACAGGGCTTTTACTTCGATATATACATTTATAGTAATACTACTTTTTTTCGGTCATAATTACTTCGATATATTAGTTTAGTTATTATAAGAAATAATAACTTACTCAGTTTTACTAATCCTTTCCTTTTAACACTTTCTATGATAAGAGAAAACTTTTATGTACTTTTTTTTAAATAAACCTCATTAAATAGAACATGATATTCACAAACTTAGCTTAGTGAAGTGAGTCGAGTCAAATTTGGAACATGATATTCAACTCAAATCTCAACTCGAGTTTAATGATCTCTTTTAACTCAAATTCGACTAGATTTATATGATTGTGAAACTTGATTAAGTTTGTTAGCTCAAATCACGTAAAAAAAAAGCATTATTAGAAATGCCTTGTACAAGATGTTTATTGAATATTATGCTAAATGTATTCTGGTGGAGAAAATAAATATGTGAGACTAATTGATTCCTTTGAATGTCACCTTTGAAGAGGAGACAAATCTTACGCACTAGAGTAAAACGAAATAGCAAACAGAAAATAGCTGAATAAATGACATTAAATTAATTAATCATCCAACAAAATAAATAGAGGTTCATCTTAGAACCCTAGCCTAAAAAGATTTAGTTATACATGGTAACTAAAGACAAATTACAAAAAGAAATAAACATACCCTAGAAAAAACAGGAAGAGAGAGAAACTCGTCCTGAAAAGCTCCTAGAATTGTCTTCCTCTTGAACTGCTTCAGTTCTGAACGAGAAATTGTGAATGAGGAATGCGGTATATATAAGGAGCTTTTCACACTTTTCACGGGGTGCACACCTCTTGCACTAGGCGCATGAGAGTGCAATGCAAACCATGCCTTCGGCGCATGGTGCATTCCCTAGGTGCATGGCATACCATAGGCGCTTGAATCATCCCTAGGCGCATGCAACGTGCCCTAGGCGCATATGAGTGTGTTTTGGATCCTTTTTCTCCATTTTTATGTCCTTTTGGGTGTTTGCTTCCATATAAAATGTCTTGGGCCATGGGAACATAATTCTTCCCTCTGTAAAGGCTTCTGAGGCCTCTTGAATCTTCATTCTTGATCTTCCTAAGGTCTTTGCTAATCTTCAGATGTTCTTGCTTTGTCGATTTGCATGATTTCTTCGTGAATTACATCAAAAACACCCTAAAAATACTATGTTTCAGGAAGAATAGAATTACAGACTCAAATATAGAAAACATTACAAATGTCCCGAAATTGTAGGCAATTATTCTAATACTCCTCTTCTTTGCTGGCAAAACCTACTAAAAATAACTGAAAAACATGCTAAAAATAACGTAAGATGACCTGTCATCAGTAGGCTAGAGTTTTTTTTTTTTTAATATTTGTTGAAGAGATTTGGTTTTGATAATAAGTGGTGTGCTTGGATGTGAGCATGTCTTTTTGCAGGTAATCTCTTAGTGCCTATAACCTAGGAATTTAATATTCAGTGAGGGCTTAAGCAGGGTGATCCTTTAGCTCATTTCCTTTTCTTCTAGTTGCGGAGGTGTTAAGTATGTCTTTTAGGAAGGCAAAGACAATGGGTATGTTTACAAACTTTAATGCTGGAAGATCTGAGTTGTCTGTGACACACTTTCAATATGCCGATGATACTCTTTTTATATGAAAGAAAGCAATGGAGGACCTTTGAGTCATTAAGATATCTTAAGATGTTTCGAGTTTGCCTCAGGTCTTCGAGTTAATTTTGCTAAGAGTTGTATAACGGGAATTGATGTTGACGCTTCTTTCCTAGATCCGGCTGCAAATTTTTCTCCATTGTAGTATTGGTTCACTTCCATTTAAGTACTTGTGTCTTCTGATTGGGGCTAATTCTATGAGATTTTGAACATAGAAGCCTTTGATGGATACTTTGGTAACTCGTCTTAGCTCATGGAGTAATAGGTACGTTAGTTTGGATGGGAAGGTGATTCTTTTAAACTCTGTACTTAACTCTATTCCAATTTTTACCTTTCCTTTCTAAAAGTGTGAAATGGTTTTTGTAGACGGTTTTGAGGATTCAACGTCGTTTTTTTGTAGGGAGGGTCTAAAGGGGCAAAGAAAGATCCTATGAGTTTGATGGTTAAATATTTGTAAGCCTAAGAGTGAAGGAGGGCTGGGTATTAGAGATCTAAGATCGGTTAAGCTTTCCCTTTTGTGGAAGTGGCATTGGATGTTGATCATAGGAGGGGGATCTGAATGGGTCTGGGATATAAAGTGGATGGTAGATCTTTTTGAGTGGGAACTTGTGATTTTGGGAGAGTTGCTCATGGCTTTAGAGAGTCCGACCTTCTCTGAAAGTGTAGACTTTTGGGTTTGAAGCAATGATTCATCGAGTATTTATTCAGTGAGATCAACTTATAAATTCCTTCATATGAGAGCTAGTGTGGTGGACGAGAGGTCAACATAAATTATGCAACTTCTTTCAAGAGTCAGGATAAGATCAGACTTGACAAAATATCTAGTTGGTGCATATGGTTAAATTCATATCCGACTTGACAAAATCTCTAGTTGGTTGGCTGAGAGGTTCTGTTCCTAGTCTTCGTCTTGTTCGACTGTGGTTGAATGTTTCTGATGTGAGTTTAAATGGTTTTCTGATGATGTTCTAGTTTCCGCTCTAGTTTTTTTTTTGGATGGATTCTTTGATTTTATTATCACTTGACTTGCCTACTTTTTTGTACTCTTAATTCTATATATGGTAGTACTCATGTGAGAGATTTCTCCTTTTTATTTATAATATATATATATATATATATATATATATATATATATATATTTGCCCTTAAAAAAAATTCTCTAACTAAGAATTTCTATCTTGCATTTGCATCCAAGCATTCACATTAAATTCTCTCTTGAAGTTATCTTGGATTCAAATGTGTCTAGTTTTTTTTGAAGGAAAAAGAATGTCAAATGTGTCTAGTTGTAAATACTCGTTTGTTGATAGTAATGATGTGCTGTAATCTGAACAAAATGCAATTTACCCAATACTAGTATCTAATGATGCCTGGTGAGACTTTGATGAAAAACACTAAGATTCTACATAGGGCTGTAAATGCTTGATAGAGTCTTGGAAAAGAATACGAATGCTTGATGATGCATAGAGTATAATAATACATGGAGCCTAAATTAGATAATACTTGTAAGCCTTCTCCAAAATAAAAAATAATACTTGTAAGCGAATTTTGCTATTCAACACAGCCTTCTTTTTTTTATTTTTATTTTTTGTTTTCTTGCACCTTCACCATAATCATGCATCCAAATTGGAAAAACGTTTGCTTTCTCTTCTATTGAATTATTTTTCTTAAATTAAAATCTTTGGATGAGAAGAAAAAGACCCAAGTTTGTGAAGTTTAAACAGACTAATTGTTACCCGATTTTTTTCATCCACAATAGTTACTATGATATGGCGCATCTACATAGGTGACCATAAGCCTTTAACATTCCTCCCCATTAGGGTAAATTACCCCTAATTCAAGAAGGGGTAATGTAGGCCTCGCCCAAAAATAATTGTCGTCTTGCGATTTTCGACGATATATTTGCTTATCAAAAGTTTCAAATAGTAAAATGACCGATTTTTATCATTTCAAGAATCAGTTTTTTAGTTTTTTTGTAATAGGACACCTATTCAAGTAACCAACAAGACAACAATTTTATTTAAGGAAAAGCAAAACCGACAAATGTAACAAAATCTTGAAAGAACAAAAACAAACACACAAACAACACAACTAAGTTGAAGGAGTTCTTTTCTATTGAAAGTAACAATAGTACCAAACAAGGCCATACATTGAAAATGTATGACTGTACTTGTAAGATGGTCCCTCAAATCAAGTCTTTTATTTTCATTTTTAGAATTGAAGAAAAAATAAATCATTTAAAAATCATATCCAATCTCTGACATACAAGTCCAAACAGAAGCAGAAAGCAAACGTCTTGATTTCCAACTTAACACCAACTTATTGTTACCCAACTCTTCCACCCTATACCCATCGTTAAATAAACCCAATAACAACTTTGCTTGACAATGGTTACCATAGCTTATGTTAACTCCTCTAAACCCTTCCACACCCAACCACTCCCCCCAAGAACCCCTCTCTTGCTCCTCCTCTTCACCAGTCATGTACAACTGGGCCACTGAGCCCATTATTCGTGGGCCTAAAAATACTTGCTCCACTAAACTCCTAGCCCATTTATTCATAGGAAACCCAGCCTCAAACGAATCATACATCGCCGAATAACGATGCAATGAATCCATGAACAAACCCACAAAGCTTGCATCACTGATAGGCCCAACTTCCTCCTCGACTAATGTCACGAGCTTTGTTCCTAGCTCCTTGGCACCACTCAAGAAGGAAGCAATAGAATCTGAAGTCCGGTAACTAAGATGAGGCAAATGCATCACACAGTTAAAAACTAAAGCCTCGCCACGAACAAGCTTCAACGAAGACGTTCGAAATGTTTCGTCTGATTCCAACCTACATTGATGAAAAGTGAACGGTTGTCCAACGGAAGCAGCAAAGGTTGTTAACCTTCTTCCAGTTTCTTGAACAGTGGCAAAAGACGATCTAGATCGTCCATTGCCACGTTCTTTGTTTCTAGACAATGCAGTGATGCGAAGATGTGGGCCCGGCAGGCCTTCTTTTCGCGATGAAAGTGATTGAATGAGTGAAGCCCATTGGGCCCCTTCCATGATATCAAAGTCCACTATGTGAACCCTTCTTTCATGAGTAACAGCTTCAAGGATGGCTTGGTTTGCCGTGAAATGAGCAAACTTGACGTAAGGTGACATGTCTTGAAGAAGCTGAAAGGCTGAGAGTATGTCTGTTTGGTGGGGTCCAGTGAGAAGGCAGAGTTTATGGTGACCACAATCGGTGCCGTTTAGCAGAGTTTGGAGGGCGTCGGTAAAATACGCAGCGAGTCTCTCCATGTTGGTGCCGTGAGTGGAGGACACTAAGTCCTTGAGCCGAATCAATATCACTTGAGCCAGATGGTGACTCTTGTTTGTGCCTGCTAGGGCCTCTGCCGCCGCCATAAGGAGGTGCACTAGACGGAGGCCCTTTCTGTCGTCCTCTTCCTCCGTCGTGGAATTTGAGTTGAACATGTCTCCCATGGATCCATCTTCATCTTCTTCTTCATCTTGCTCTGCAATCTTGTTGTCTAGATTCGGAGAAACGGGTGTGATTTCATCGTTGGTGAGGGAATCAATGAAGCTGTGGAAATCATCTTGGTTGGTGGTGAAGAAATCCAAATCAAGGAGAGGGGACCAAGTGGTGTCGTCATCAGAAGTGGGTGGGGTGGTAGTGTTACTTTGATTAGAGAATTCTAGGAAATCTGGGACAACATCCATGATCATGTCTATGTCAATATCCATGTCATGAATCTCCATGTTGATGATCATATACACTTGATGATTACATGTAGAAGTAAGAAATGAGAGAGTTATAAAGTAAGTTAAGTGTAGCACCCACCCGTGCCGTACAAACTAATGTGAAGGGTGATTTATAGAGTTTGTGGGATAGAGAAAGAAGAAAGGCATTGTAACAACTCACACTTCGATCCAAAACCTTGTTATTTTATTGTATTTTATTTTATACATGCATTCACCCAAAATGGCTTGAGTTAGATGGTTTAGCTTCAGTTTATAATAAGCATACACTTTACATTCAAAATCACATGGAAACTATTAAGTTACTTAATATAGATAGTTAAAGTTATTTGAGAAAATTTGAATTTGAATTTTGGAAAAAACAATTTTTTGTTAGACTTTACTTATCTCCTAATTTACACACAAATTTTGTACAAACTCGCATGGTCGCGTTAAAGATATTTAGTAACAGCGATATACTGCACTTTTATTTTATTTTTTATTTATAAGTTTATAACATATTTTTAGATGTAACTTTAAGTGAGGTTTCAATTTATATTTTATAGTATAACATTATACTGACATTTAACCTATAAAGTAATACATTTAATTGTGATCAGCAACATTTTACTAAACAATGTCATAGGAATAATCCATGCAAACAAACAATTATCAATTGGTTTTGAGTAAAGCTCATTTTAGTTCTTTCAGAAAAGGAGGAAAAAGGAAAAAAAAGAATTTTTTTTTTTGTGTGAATTGAGAATCCTCTGCGTATAACTAAATTTGAATTCATTATATCTAGTTAACGTGAAAGAGTTCTCTTACCATGTAAATATTAATGAGTTCTAAATAATTTCTTGAGTTACTTGAATTGAATTAGGTTAGTTCCGACGAAAATTTAAATACCCAAGTTATTCTTAACAAAAGTAGGGTTAACGTAGTTATGTCTTTTGTATTTTTGAAAAATAAAGTCTGGGCCTGTTTTTTTTTTAAGAGTAAATTGAATTTCACTTTTTTTTTGCTACAAAATAAATTTCATTTTTTTATTAATGATTAGAATGGATATATGGAAGTTGGATAGTTCAAGTGATTTCCTTATTTTAATAAATGTTAGTATGTTAATTGTTATTTTAATATTTTTCTTTTTGTCAGAACTAGAAGTAGAACATATATATTTAAGGAGTTAATAAGTAAAATAATCATTTTACACCACCAAAAAAAAGGAGTTAATAAGTAAAAAGTTTATAGTTCAAATTCTGAAAAGAAGATACATACTTAGTAACTTATTCAAAATAGAATAGGTATGCAATCATTTGTTAATTATTTATATTTATTTATCACTTACAAGTTTCATTCAAAACACAGTCGGATTGCTTAATCATGTATTATTCGATCATAAAAATATTAAAGAATTTAAGTTTAGAATTTAACATCTGGTTACTCCAAGTTATAGTATTATATTACATGTAAGGGTATGGTACGAAGATCTTTTATTTTTTTAAAAGAAAAATTAAAGTATGTTCGGAACACACACGTCACATGTTTTGTACATAATTGTATATTTTTTATTTACAAACATAGTTGTATCTTTTAAAAATAATAAAATTGTGTCTAAATAAAGTGGTTAAGGAATATTTGGAGTATCTTTGATTAAAATTATAGGACAGTGACATGTCTCTCTTGTAGTTCCATCACAATTGTTTTTACAAAATCTATATTTTAATGTATAAATCATAGGTGGAGGCCCAAGTTTTGGAGGCTTAAGAGATGAATGAGTTGCATTATTTATCGGCAATTTTTAATTTTTTTTGTCATATCTTAATTTTAGTATGCATTGCAAAAAATCAAGATTAACTTGGTTGATGGAAGGAGATGTAAATTTCAATTTTTTTTTTATGGAATAATGTCATCTAGGCACATATCAAATGCACTTATTACATTAATCGTAAATGATACTATGGTGGAAGGGGTTGAAAATGTTAGAAGTGTTGTTTTTCATCATTTTGAGTCTCATTTCAAGGCAGGTAATATGAATCGCCCTGGTGTGGATAATTTGAATTTTAAGTCTTTGGGTGGTTTGAACAGAGGGGATTTAGTGAAACCTTTTTTTCTTGAGGAGGTGAAATAGGCGGTTTGGGATTGTGATAGTTTCACGAGTCCAAAGCCGAATGAGATTAATTTTGGTTTTATCAAGGATTTTTTCGTGGACTTAAAAGATAATTTGATGCAATTTTTTTTGGTATCATCGGAATGACAAACTGGCAAAATGAGTTAATTGAACTTTTATATTTCTTATTCCCAAAGTGGAGAGTCCTCAACGACTAGCTGATTTCCGTCCTATCTCTCTGGTTGATTGCTTGCATAAAGTGTTGCCTAAGGTGTTGGCTAACAGATTGAGAACAGACATTGGAAGTGTTACTTTAGAATCTTAGTCAACATTCATAAAATGTAGGCAAATATTGGATGTGATTCTTTTATCTAATGAGGTGGTGGATGATGCACGTTGGCTCAAAAAGGATTTATTATTATTTGAAGCTGATGATGTGATGGGAACTTCCAAACCTTGTAGAGTAAGTGGATTATGGAATGTGCAACTAAGGCAATGACATCGATCTTTATTAATGGTAGTTCGATTGATGACTTTAAAATGGAGAGGGGGTTACGACAAGGGGATCCTCTGTCGCCTTTTTTATTCTTGTTAGCGACTAAAGGGTTGCATGTTATGATGAAGGCTACGGTGGAAGCAGGTTTATTTACTAGCTATAAGGTGGTAGATTTCGCAGATGTTTCACTCTCTCGTTTGCAGTTTGCGGATGACACTTTGTTTATAGGAGAAAAAAGTTGGGCACATGTTAGAACATTGAAGGCAGGCCTTATTCTTTTTTAGGTCATATCGGGGTTGAAAGTGAATTTTGATAAGAGTTTGTTGGTTGGTGTTAACATAGTTGATTCTTGGTTGAAAGATACTTTTTAGTTATGAATTGCAAAACTGGTTGTCTACGTTTTCTTTACTTGGGTCTTCTTATTGGTGGGGACTTGCATAAACTGGAATTTTGGTCTTGCTTGGTTGATCATATTAAAAGTAGATTCATTGGTTGGAAGAGTTGAAATCTTTCTTTGAGAGGTCGTTTGGTTCTCCTGAAGTATATCATATCATCTCTTTCATTCTAAGGATACTAAGAAAATTTCTTTAATTAAATGGGACACAAATGCTTGAATAAGAAGAATGAATGGTTGGGGGGTTAGGGTAGGAGGATGAAGGAGTTTAATTTGGTTTTGCTTGAGAAATGGTGTTGGAAGAAAAAAAATAGTTTATGGCATTGGGTGCTAGTTTCTCATTACAAGGAGGGGGGAGGGCGATTATGTTATGATGGAGGAGTTGGTTCAGTTTGGTGGAGGAATTTTAATTTGATTCTTGAGGATGAGGGAGTTAGTTTAGGGGAAGATAATTGGATTGTTGATAATATGTAGAGGGAAGTATGTGATGGGTCCTCTTCATTGTTTCTGAAGGATCCTTGATTGTAAGGAGGTCAGTTGAGTGTCAGGTTCATAAGGCTTTACAATTTGTCTGAAAACAAATTAATGACTGTGGGGGAGATAAAGTCTTCAAGTTGGTGCCTGGATGGTGATGTGTGAAGGTGGTGAAGGAGGTTGTTAGCTTAGGAGGAAGATCAGGTGATCAAATGTTGTGAGTTGTTATCTGATGTTGTTTTGTAGGATGGTTCGGAGGATATATGAATTTTTCAGTTATATTCGTCCAAATGTTTTTATGTTAAAAGTGATAATATTTTTTTTGCATCGGTGAAGACTGACAATCATGTTGCAAACTCTATTATGCTTTGGCTTAATGCAGCTCCTCTCAAAGTCAATAACTTTGAATGGAGCCTTTTTCTTAATCGTATTCCCACCAAAGACAATTTGTTCAAAAGGGGGGTGATTCTAGATGAAGATCAACAATGTATGGGAGGTTGCGGTTCCAATGAAGATGCGGCTCACTTTTAAGAGAATAAGACAAAAGTAAGAAAAAAATTCCAGAAGTTCCTACAATCAAAAGTAATTATATATGATGCGTGTCGGACACTAAATATGAATATTTTGTGAGCTAGAAATCGAACTTTGGGTTTTCAAATGGTGAAAGTATATCCTCTTTCGTTATAGTCAACTCCACTAGTGTGTGTCGTTTTCAATATATATATATGTGTGTGTGTGTGTGTGTGCGCGCCCACGCACACATATGTTAAACATAATATTTAATATAAACATTATTTATCAACTATTAGAGATCTTAAAATAACAAAATAATATTGAAATGATTCAAATATAAATTAATTTCTTACTTTTATAAACTTTAATTACGCATTACTTGTTTTAATATATTTAGAATAACCGACGTCGAATTAGATTGATATGAATCTGAAAGCAAAAAGAATTTAAGATTCAAATAACCTATAAAACAACTAGCATTGAAATCGAACTTGCAATATAAGTTATGACTCCTTTTTTACATACTACTTGAGTTTCGAGTGAACATGTCTACAAAATTTAACGTACAAAAATATTTTCAAAAATAAAAATATGAGGCGTAATACGGAGCCTAAAAAACATGGGGGCCTAAATCTCTTGCTTTAGTGGCAGTCCCCTTAGCCCAGCTCTGCTCATTACTAGGATTCACGCTAACTTTATGCTGGTAGGGCCATAAAAATAAATTGTCTCTTCATAATATTTGTTATGAAGAACATATTAATATTCTTGTATAGTATTTTTATTTTAGGATTAAATATATATTTTTGTCCATATAAGTGTCTTAACTTTTCTTTTTAGTCCTCTTAATATTTTTATTGGTTTTTAGTCTTTCAAAAGTTTTTGGTCCACATTTTTTATCTTTACTTTTAAGTTAGATCATTTACACCCTTGAGATTTTTAAATGTTTAAAACATTGTAAAAAAGTCTCCCCAAAAACATAAAACTTCATATTTAATTCATCCATTGTTAAAAAAATTATACTTTTGCAAAAGAAAAATCTATATTGAACTAAGTATGAATTGACTTAAAGGTAGAGAGCAAAAGTTTGGTGGAGTAGAAGTCGGATTTTTTTTTAAGAACCAAACCAAAAAGTTTGAATATCTATAAAGACCAAAAACATATTTAACCCTTTATTTTATTAAATTAATTTAATTAATATATCTTGAGACTAATTTTTGTGCATGAAAAAAAATTGATTAAGAAGGGAGAATCTACCTTGTGTGTCATGTAGGTTTTCCGATAAAGATTAGTTATTGTTAAACAACACTGAAAACTTTGTATGGATAACATGGTAATCTAAAAGAAATTATTATAACTTTTTTTTGAGGAAATTTATATCACTTTAGCCTCAGTAAAATACATTTCCAATCTAAAATAAAATTAATATAACTAACAATAAGCAAAATGAAAATCAATAACCAAGCAAAATAAGTGAATAAAATTTAACACTCGTGCATTTCGACAAAGAGGCATGTCGCACTATTTGACAGCGCTGTTATGAATTTCCTCTGCCTAGGTGGTTTCTGAAAGAAAGTTTCTTTGACATTGAATATTATTTGGTTATCTTCTGTTTGAGTTAGTTGGAAGGAAAGAAACAAACGTCTTTTCCAGCACAAGGAGGAAAATTTGTGAAGCTTCAGACTTTCCAGTGGTTCAAAACGTACTATGTGGCTTTTGATTTCGACAATCACTATTGGAGGCTTCACCCTCTTTAGTGTATGTACATAATATCTTAACTTGTTTCTTTTTTTTGTTTCGTATTGATTTTTCTAATTTTAACTATAATTATGTAAACTCTTCTTAAGTATTGATAGTCAGATTAGGCAGGTGTACCAAATCATTTACATAGTAATAAAGTGATAAGTAGATAGTATCGTATCCACAGGGATTGTCATTTCGTCCAAACAATTCGTGTTACTTATTTTTGGACAATAAAATAAACAAAAGAATTGAGGGTTAGAGATTTGCAATTGTTATCTGTTTGCAACAGAACAAGTTACTTGTTTTGGTTGCAGAAATGTTAGGAGCGGTTAGGATTCCTCGAATCCCCTCTATTCATTTGTTGGATTTACGTAACATTCAAGTCTTATTCAAGTTAATTTACGTGCTTCATGGACAAGCTACCTATTTGTTTATTTCTGACCTAAAAGCTCGTGGTTTCTTGTGGAACATTCTAGTGATGTATTTCTTAGGGCTTAAGTCATTGTAAACTATAAATAGAGTAGCTAGCTATCACAACAATTCATCTTTTGTTCTTGGAATTCAATAGTGACAATTGTC
>Ga0315914_1006596_pt1 | contig 16387 bp, 11 predicted proteins | sample MpolenodulesMG_FD_203920 | JGI IMG/M metagenome (GOLD analysis project Ga0315914, IMG submission 203920) | Medicago polymorpha root nodule microbial communities from Los Angeles, California, United States - elongated nodules | ecosystem: Host-associated > Plants > Roots > Nodule | place: USA... | reverse complement strand
CCAGATATATATATATATATATATATATATAGTAATATAGTATATCAGCCACCTTCTTCACCAAACAAACTCCCCTAACGCCCTTTCCCGCGCGCGTAGTGCACTACGGCGGTAATTAATGGCGGAATTGCCGGAGCATCGCCGGCGTTCTTCCTCCAGTTCATCTTCTTCGAGCGATTCGTCGATCAGAGTTGAGTATGAAGTAGGTATCGGAAACGAAACTAGCAAGGAAATTGTGGATAGTACTGATGCTGTTTTCATTGGAGTTTCTTCTGGTGAAAGTAGTTCTTCAAAATCAGGTTTCTACAGTTCTCTCTCTCACCCTCTCTTTCTCTATGTGTGTGTATATATATAGTTCAATTTTGTTATGTTGAATTTATGATTAGTTCATTGATTCAGAGAAAGAGGTGTTGAATTTGAATAGAAAGTTCAAGTGTTTATCGTTCTCATTACTTTGATATGGTTTTGTTTTTACTTTTTGGATTTATGTATGCGTTTTTTGTTTTGTCTTTACTTTTTGGATTAATGCGTTTTTTTGTTTGTTAATGAAATGACGTGAAAAAACATGGACCACAAGATATGTTTAGACGAATGAGATTGAACCATGTCATAATGAGTTTGAGGTTTTTTTTTTGTTTGAGGAAGAGTTTGAGTTGTGGGCAATGTGGAGTATAGTACCAAATGTCAAGCATTTTTTTTGGAATTCTTGCACATTTATAAAAATAAAATTGTCACAAATACTTTGCATTTATATTAATGTTTTTTTTTTTGACATGGCATTTATATTAATGTTGAAGAGTTTAATTAAGTAGTAAAATTTGATGTAGACACATAATTTAATGTGGTTGAAAACATGAGTTGGTGTATTTATTAATTGACGTCACAACTCACAACTTATCATTAGATATACGAATAGAATAATTTTAGAAAGAAGATGCATATAAATTATATCCAATGCACCAATAATTGATTAGATTAATTTGGTAAAATTATCAATCTTTCTTTTTTTGTTTACAATTTATAACTTTTCCTTACATAGATAGAAAGATGGAGTTTTTTTTTAAATGACGAATATTTTTTTTTGAAGAAGCTAAAATGAAATATATTACCACATGAGAGTGTGCTTCCTAGTACAAGGCGTACCAAGGAAGAAACACAAGGTCTGAACAATATTTACAAGGAAAATGAACAAAAATACAAAAAGGAAAAAACGATTAACCTATGCCCAACATGGTGAACGGACTAATCCACCAGCCATGTAAATTGAGGGGAAGAGTTACATACTTCGCCTTCAACCACATATAGGACGAATATTAGTAGTTAGCTACCTAACCCCCTACAAAAATAGTGACCATATGGCACCAGGCGGACACTAACGTGTCTGTATGCTTCATTATATATAATTTCTTTTGTGAAAGATACATTGATGGTGTAAAATAGTTTTACACCGACATTCAATGAGTATCTTGTATTCCACCACAAATATATTTTGAAATTAGTTCTATGATGTGATAAATCGATGGTTTTTTATTCGATGACAATGTAAAACGTCCATTCCCGTTAACTATTATTATTTTTTTTTGTATAAAACTTATTTTCATTTAATTTGGTCGTCTCATATTAGGAAGAAAATTCTGTTAGTTGCCGGTGTAAAAAAAATGGTAGAGTCTCTTCTTATTAGGTTGTTTGGGCTGGGTGGAGGATTGACTTGTTGGAGGATATTACAAATGTACAATAGTCAAACTATCGAGAGAGATTTTGTTGGTAAGTGATCTATGTATACTTAATGTTTGAATCAAATCATCCTGATTTGGAGTATCCAAACCCAATATATATTATATAAACCTTCCATGTTAGATGAACTACCATCATTATCCAATCACCAACAATGAAAAATCTTCAATGTTGTAGGGGGTTTAGCAGTAAAATAAATAAACAGAAGATATTACTTTCTCCGTGTTATATAAACCTTCTCCGTGCTTTAACATTACTTTAACATTTACTGCCATCCTTTGTAAACAACCATTAACTTAATCTAGGACTTATGGCTCATTAAAGACAATGGATCATATGTCATGGACCTTCAGCTTAGTGGATCCCTGCCTCTTCTGGAAGCACTTGAGCTAGGTTTAGCAGTAAAATAAATAAACAGAAGATATTATGCTTTATTGGTATTTCATAGATAAAGATAACACAATCTGCAAGTGAAAAAAACGTGAATGTCTGTGATAGCATCTGTAACTTTTCTGATATCTAGCAGGAGGGAGCATAACTCCTTACAACCGAAGATAATATTCCGGATATAAACTATGCAGCAAGGATGCGTAGTTAGCATTCTTTCACAGGTCAAAGCCATCCAGAACCTTTCACAATGTTTCCTCTTGCTTCCCATGTTAAATCATGGAGTTCATCAAGTTGGTGATCCTTACAAATATCCAACTTAAGTGTCCATTACTACTATAAGAAAAGGCAAGACAATAAGAAAAATTTGCATGACCACCAAAATGTTAAGAGGCACACATTAGGCTGTTTCAGAAACATACTGCATAAACACGTTGAATGGTGATGCAAGCATTTACTCATTTTTAATATTATTATTTGCTTCAGTGGTATCATGGCATTTTGATCTTTTATTTGATAATTACCTAATTAATTTCATTAGCTGAGACATATGAAAAACCGATAGCAGAAACCGGAGCAGAGACATAAGAAAAACTCATTGGCTGAGCAAAGCTTGTCAATGTCTTTGTAGATCCAAAAGTGAAACCCTCTTAACTTAGTAAAATTGAATGTGCCATGTTCGATTTCATTGCTCATATTTAGGTCTAACTATGATGGTTTTGTTTTCTGCCTGTATTTAGGCATTCCAATAAAGGAGTTGCGCAAAGCGACCACGTTGCCAGTAGATATATCCCATGGAGATAAATTGGAGTCAAGTTCAAGTAAGTTTAAGTTGGAAAGATCTAAATCGGATCGGCAGAGACATCTAAGGCCTGAGGATGCAGCTCAAATTTTTAATGACAAAATTTCTGTACAGGAAAAGGTATGCTATTGTCATCTATGATGTTTCTTAGCTTTTCGTTTTCCCCTTATGTCTGTGGAAACATATCTATATGATGGCATTGATTCCCTAAAAGTGTTAAATATTTGTATGTATGTCGGTAATTTAGAATGTTCTGTCCCCAAAAGAAATAAAAAATTCTCTTTTAATGTTTGGATGAGGAGATGTGGTTAGGAAAATGAGGGTTGGGAAGATTATAAGGATAAAATCCAACAAACTTAATCACAGGGATATTTTCTGAACAAATATAACTTAAATCTAATACATATTTGAACAGATTTCATGTAAACCTCACCTGTAATGCTTGGTCCAGGGGTTAAGAAACCTATAATACTGAAATAATGTAGGATAAAGAAATAAGAAACAGGTGGCATGCTGGTTTCAAAGAGTTAGTTGTGCTAGTGACATGGTAAGAAGTTCATATTGAAAAAGAGAGATTATGGGGACGTCGTGTTAGGAAGGGGGATTTTCTCTGTAGGAGCTCTGAGATCTGAAAATTAGTGTAAATATTCCTTAACCAATGTACTAGTGATTTGTTTTAAAAATCATGGTAGCTAGCTTATACACGATCAACTAAGAAATATTGTTTTGTTTTATGATTTGTTTTTCAAATGTATGTGCGTCTGTGTATATATATGTATGGACAATGGAGCGTTTCAAGTGAGAGCATGCTCCTCTCCTGTTAGTAGTAATAAATTTTTACCATTAAACATATGTGAGTAGTTAAAATTAGAGTTAGGCACCTCACCATTTCATTTTAAATCTTCTTTCAATAATTTATTCTCTTATAGGGTCACTTTAGCTGTGCTTCCTGCTATGGTCGGCTTTGCAATTTGACAACCTTCTTTTGATCTAACTTATCATTAAGAAATGGAAAATATTTGATAGACACCTAACATCCATTCTACAGCTTGAGAGAGAAAGGAATAGAGAGGGTGATATGATAGATGTGATATGTTAGTGATGTGATGGGAAGAAAGAGATACAAAGAAAATGAGGTGGTTAATGGGTGTATGAAAATTAAAGGTGTACAAATTAAAAAAGAGTGGAAGAAAAAAGAGAGAAGACTAAAGGCTAAATCCATGTCATAATTTATTTATTTTCCCACTCAAAGTTATATCAAAATTGGTACATATGATGTGTTAATAGACATGATTTCTGATAATACATTATTGCATTATCTGATCCGTGTAACTTACCTTGCATAGTAGGTCAAGGATTTTGTTATATTACTATATTACACCATAACTTATTTTCTTTTTCTTTTTTTGTTTTTTCTGACCATCATCACCATCTTTATTTTTGTTTTTAATCACATGTGGCTGGAACGTTAGTTAATGTTTACAACTGTGCAGCTTAGATTGTTGAACAGAATAGCTACTGTAAAAGATGATGGAACTGTAGAATTTGATGTTCCCATAGACGTTGAACCTGAAGCTCTTGGTGCTGGATCCGAACATGTAAATAATGATATTGATGATTCACATGATGCAACAGACCTTGATCACATCCCTCCATTGAATATAGTGATGCTTATTGTTGGTACACGAGGAGATGTACAGCCATTTGTCGCAATAGGAAAACGCTTACAGGTATAGTAATAGTGGCATTTTATTATGTCCCAAATATCTTTTTTCGTCCTTCATATGCTGCTTGTTGTTGGTTCATGGGAATGTCATGTATGGTTCTATGGTAGCAATAAGCGAGTGATTTTATGTGTTCACATTTTCTCAAATCTAAAATTTCCATTCCTTATCTGTATGTCAGATTTAAAACCATTTATTAGTCTTCATTGTTAAAGATTCACACATTAGTTGAGAGATGGCCTGAACAAGTGTTTATAAGTGGGGGCAATCTTCACCTCACAAGCTAGTTTTGTGGGGTTGTGTTAGGCCCAGTCACAAATTCTAAGATGGTATCAGAGCCTCCTCCAAGATCTGTTGGACCACCTTCTATCAGGTTTCCGCTATTGGGCCACCCGCCATTTATATCCACGCACCAAGCCTTTTACTGTTGGGCGTGAGGGGGTGTGTTAAAGAGTCCTACATTAGTTGAGAGATGGCCTGAACAAGTGTTTATAAGTGTTAGGCTCAACCACGAATTCGAAGATTCATCATAACACTCTAAGCTCTGTGTGGATAGTTGGTCCTTGATAGCGATGCGCTATCACAGCCTATATGACCAATTGGTAAATATTTTGATCCTTGTTGCTTTTATCAAAACAAGGTGAGCCTATACATCATTCACATTGAAGCTCAATTTGTCAATAGTTGAATTGTTGAATTTTAGATGTAAAACAATTCATAACTCTTCACGTAATTACTTTATGCTTTTTGGAGGGTCGATCCTTGACAGTAAATTTATAGTTGTGTTCTTTTCTCTTTTGAAAAATGTTCCTACAAGCTTATAAACTAATGAAGAGAAAGAGACACTACAAACTTGTATTCTATTTTTCGGTAATGCTCTTTAACTTGTCTCTGATATGTGTAGTTAGCTTGAAGCTTCCCATCTTCAGTTGATTTTTTATTGAATTAGTACATTGTTTGATTTAGTTATCCTCTGACAAAAACACATCATATGAAGTACTTGGTTATGTTAATGTTACCAATTGTATTCAAGCTGTTATTCACATTCACGTGCAGGACTATGGTCATCGTGTTAGATTAGCAACTCATTCAAATTTTAAGGAGTTTGTTTTGACAGCTGGGTTGGAGTTTTATCCGTTAGGGGGCGATCCAAAAGTCCTTGCTGGCTGTATGTGCTATGTGCCCAACTGCAGTTTTTTCTTCTGGTGTTTGATTGGCTTTAATGCACATTCTTAACCCACAAGTTATTGAAAATAGTTGGGAATATGTCTTAAATCGCTTCCAAATGTGTTGTGTCATGGACAAACTTTTACTAAGTTCAGATCATGAATATAACTGTCCTCCCTACAAACGTATTATGATTTGACTTTGATTTTTATTCTTGTGCAGATATGGTTAAAAATAAGGGCTTTCTGCCATCGGGACCCTCTGAGATACCTGTTCAGAGAAATCAAATGAAAGAAATTATTAATTCTCTACTTCCTGCTTGTAAAGAACCTGATATTGATTCGGGTGTCCGCTTTAAAGCAGATGCAATCATGGCCAATCCCACAGCATTAGGTATGCTGTCTTTTTACTTACATTTTTTTATAATATGGTTGGTTTAATTTGTGCATGTTTATTTAGTAACCATTTATGTGCAATTGAAAAGCCAATGCTACCGTGGCGTTGGGGCTTCTATATTCAAGTATTAAGGCTATTCAACACACACACTTCACACACAAATATTGGTATGTGTTAAGAGTCCCACATCGGACAGGACATGACCTGACAATGTGTTTATAAGTGGGGGCAATCCTCACCTCTCAAGCCGGTTTTGCGGGGATGAGTTAGGTCCAACCACGATTTCTAAGATGGTATCAGAGCCTCTCTAAGATCCATTGGGCCACCTGCTATCAGGTTTCCGCTATCGGACCACCCACCATTTATGTCCACGAACCAAGCCCAATAGTACTGGTCGTGAGGGGGTGTGTTAAGAGTCCCACATCGGACAGGACATGGCCTGACAATGTGTTTATAAGTGGGGGCAATTCTCACCTCACAAGCCGGTTTTGTGGGGTTGTGTTAGGCCCGTGGGGTTGTGTTAGGCCCAACCACGATTTCTAAGAGTATGTATGTACACTTATGTATATGTATATGTATATGTATATGTATATGTATATGTATATGTATATAGTGTGTGAAGTGTGTGTTAAATCATACAGTTCATGTATATGTATATGTATATGTAATAAATCATACAGTTCATATTAAAATGAATAAAATGATGGAGTTATCCAATAGCTTAAGAGTTGGCTCTATGCTGTTGTGCTTTTACTGTACTTCTATGCGTACACCCTAAGGACATTATGCTGTGTTAATCAATGGAATAAGGGACAGAACCAATTCCGGCCATATGCAATTTTAGTTTTGCTGTTACTTGCAAAATGGTTAATTTAGGACAATCTATTATTTGATCGGTTGCTGTATAATTAAATAATTCAGGACAGAACCATTTTTGTGGGGGAAAGATAATTGTTTCAAAGTTGTGGTGTGTCCAGTCAGATACCATAGTTTTCCCCTATCATCCAGTGTCAATTTCATAAGCCAACCATTCAAATAAGTTCTTTACACTGGGATTGTGAATGATGAGTTGCAGGTTGAAATTTTGAAATAGGACTGCAACAAAAGACGATAAAAGTCCGGGTTGGTTTCCTTGAAAAGTGCTGCGAAGGTGGTTGTCGTCTTGTCGACGGGTTTGGGGTTATTCTCCCTAACAGTTGCTAGGCCAAAGCACTTAGGAAACAAAAAACAAAGAATCTAAGATGCAACACTACAATTTAAATCAGATAATTCGGATCTAAATCTAATTCAAATTATTTCTCTGAAAATATTTGTACATGATAGAATATTTTCTCATTTCTATATCTGAATTTTGGATTATTATTTCTGATAATGTTATCCATCTTTCGTATTTCTTGCTGGCTATTCCTATTTTTCTACTTTTATGGTGATATTGGAAGATACTACTTTGTAATGCATATCATTGTTTTTGCTGCTGACACTGTTATATACTTAAAATAGGGCATACCCATGTTGCAGAGGCCTTACAAATTCCAATTCATATTTTTTTCACAATGCCATGGTCGTAAGTATTCATCTTGGTGATACTATCGTAGTTTTTCATATTTTCCTTTAGTCTTTCGTTTACTAATTTTTCTTTTGGTTCTTGTAAAATTGGTTATTTCGTATAGTTCCCCTTGTGATTAAAGTTCATCGTATGTATTTTACCTTTTTCACCCAGGCCAACGGCTGACTTTCCACATCCTTTGTCTCGTATAAAGCAACAAGCTGGTTATAGGGTCAGTTCATTAACTAAATCTGGTTCTTATCATCCACCTAATTTGTTGCAACCATGTTTGACTTAATATTGATCATTCATAACTCTTCAGGTTTCATATCAAATAGTTGACTTGTTAATTTGGCTTGGAATGCGAGATATGGTTAATGATCTTAGGAAGAAAAAGTTGAAGCTACGACCAGTCACATATTTAAGTAGCTCACAAGGTTTTGAAACTGACATTCCTCATGCATATATGTGGAGTCCTCATCTTGTTCCTAAACCAAAAGGTGATTACTTTAGATCCTAACGTTCATACTTTGTATTTTTAGTCATTGATGCATTAAGTTCACTCATTGCTGTTTTTGTAATTTTGGTAGTGACGTCCCTTGATTTTTATAATGTGCTTTGTGCTTTCGCGAACATCACTATTTTTAAGTGGTCTTTGTGACTAATGAAAATAGTGCTTAATAAATTATTTATATCTGTTGGAAAGTACCATATATTTAGGAGAATACTTTCTATTATGTTCTATCTGTATAGTTAGTTTCCTTAGCATCTTAGTTTCATCTTTTATGCAGATCTTGTGTGCATACCCTCATTAGTGTTTACAACTTATATGGCTTGAACAACCTTCACCTTATAATCTGGTTTTGTTGAGTTGAGCTATACTCAAAATCTAAGTTGATATTAGAGTCTATCCTTGATTTGTATTGGGTCAATATCATGTTAATCGTTCCCTGTGGCTTTAGAGGTTCAGTCTTGAGTGTGAGGGTGTGTGTTGCAGTACTTATAAACTTATGTTCAGACCTTATCGCATGAACTTATGTTTAGAGGTGACCTACTCTATCTAGAATGTGGGTCCCACGTTTTGTTTTGGAAGTTTCTTGTTGTTGGCTTTGTTGTTAATGTCCATGATGCGTTCTAGAACATTTTCTCTGTTGCTGTCATGGTCAATTAATTTTGTAATTGTGTCCCTAGGTTTGTGCTCAGATTTCGAGCCAGCCTGGTTTTTGTGTTTTGCATCTGTTGTACATATCTGCAACTGCACATTTATCGTTGTTTGAACGGTTTACAGTTGCTTTAGTCCATTATTTGTGTTTGTATATCTGCCACTGCACATCTCTCTAGAATGTGGATCCAAAGTTTCATAATTGTTTTGGAGGTTTTTTGTTGCTGGGTTTGCTGTTAATGTCCATGACGCGTTCCAGAACATTTTCGCAACTGCTGTCTGGTCAATTATTGTTGTGATTGTTTCCCAAGGTTGGTTGGTTCAGATTTCGAGCCAACCTGGTTGTTGTGTTTTGCATCTGTTGTGCATATCTGCCTCTGCACATTTATCATTGTTGTTTAAACGGTTTACAGCTGTTTTAGTCCATTATTTGTGTTTGTATTTGATGGCTGGCCGACATGTTTCAAATTCAGTCATGTTGGCTTTTGCCTATCTCACTCTATGGGTTCATGACTTTTAGATTCGCGTGTGTTTGATCATGTAGTTGGTATTCCTTCTCTTATGGGTAACTTGTCGCCTCCTAAAATATATAACAAGCTTCACCTTTGCCATCTCTATCCTTAGATTACATGTTATTTGTACCTTAGTGCCCCTTTGATTTGATTTCAATCAGTAAACTTACTTATTCTCTCAATTGTTCCATACATTTACTTATGAGTCTTTCTTTATACAAGACCAAAGTACAGCAAAGACAGTTTGAACAGGCTCTGAACATAGGGTCTTTTATCACCTTCAGTCTCCTTCATCAACTGTAAGCATGATTCATCGCAGTTTGGGTCATTCAAATATGGGTAAGTCAAAAGTGTTTGTTGTCACAAATAATCACATTTGTTCCTCAACTCTCACATTTAAAGTCTCTTGATTGTGAGTCGTGTTAGCTTGGCAAATATGATCATGCCTTATCAAATGTGGGACTCTTAACACACCACTATCACGCCTATGACTGGACATCTGGTACGTGATATGAGTGCCCTGATAGTGGTGAGTTGATATCACATGGCCCAATGGACCATGTATAGGCTCTGATACCTTCTTAGAATTTGGGTTGCCCTAATTCAACCCTTCAAAACCAACTTGTAAGGTGAGTGCTGAGTGTTCTCAAGGGGGATATGGATTTGTTTGCAAGTAACAAAATCATTGTATGGTCTAAATCAATCACCTCGAGTTTGGTATGGAAAATTCTGAAAGGTCATACAACAGTTCGGTATGATTTGTAGTAAAACAGGTCATTCTGTATTCTTTAAAAGTTCATCTTTGAACAAAGTCATTTATCTTGTAATATATGTAGATGACATTGTTATTACCGGTAATGATCAAGAAGGCATTAAAGACGTAAAGCAGCATTTATTCAGCCACTTTCAAACAAAAGCTTTAGGTCGATTGTGTTATTTTCATGGGATTGTAGCTCAGCCCCAAGAAGGCATTGCTATTTTTCAGGGAAAATACGTTCTCGATATCTTGGAAGAGATAGGAATGCTTGAGTGTAAACTAGTTGATGCTCCTATGGACCCCAATGTGAAGCTTTTACAGAATCAGGGAGAGCCATATCCTGACCAAGGTAAATACAGGAGGTTAGTTAGGAAGCTGAATTATCTCACTATGACTAGACTAGATATTTCTTTTGATGGTAGTGTTGTGAGTCAATTTCTGAACTCGCCTTGTGATAGCCATTGGAATGCCGTGGTTCGGATCTTGAGGTATATTAAAGGGTCACGTGAAAAAGGACTTGTTTATTCCGACAGAGGCCATACCAATATTGTTGGATATTCATATGCAAATTGGGCAGGTGTTAGAAGATCTACTTCAGATTATTGTTTTCTAATGGGAGGAAACTTAATTTCATGGAAAAGTAAAAAGCAAACTGTTGTTGCAAGGACAAGTACTGAGGCAGAGTATCATGTTATGGCACATGCTACCTGCGAACTTTTGTGAACCAGGTCCTATGGAACTTAGGTGTGATAATCAGTCGGCATTGTATCTTTCCTCAAATCCAGTTTTTCATGAAAGATACAATGCCTGTTTTGTGAACTAGGTTCTATGGAACTTAGCTGATCATTGAACAGTCCTGACCTTAGAAGACTGTTTTGTGAAGTTGAGTTAGCTCCAAAGCTCAAATTTAAGAGAACGAAGTTGTTTGTATCCTATGACTTGCTAAAGGATCAGCCGGAGAAGGGTCTGTTTATGAAGATTATGATCAAACCATTATTATTGAATACATACACAAGCACAAATTGTGTAAGCTGATGTAAGTGATATGAAGTATACCATAGGTCCTATGCAACTTGTTTGTGATGATCTATCAACATTGCATCTTTCTTCAAACCCAATTTTTCATGAGAGGACTAAATTTATTGAAGTTGGAGTGTCATCTCATTAGATAAAACATCCTTTCGAACACCATCAATAATTCCTCAATGAATTCCAACAATCAGCTGACCGATATCATAGTAATATCATTGTTGTAATATCATAGTAATTTGTATTCGGACCATTAGTTCATTAGTCAGACCCGTTAGGTTAGAATAACTTATATGAACACATAAGTGGCTGTACATTATTCATAACTTGAAATATATTATTCAGTTTTCACAATCACTAATCTTTATGAAGACCTCATATCAATTATATATTTTACAAGTTGGATGCATATACCTCAACTTGGGGGGAATGTTTATTATTGTAGTTATTCCTTCCCTTCATTAGTTATTAGTTTTTTAAGGGATTCTCTCTTGAATATAAATGTGCAGTCTCTTGTATATTTTCAATAAAATTACTCAGGTCATTCTACTAAGTATTAATTTTTTTTTTTTATTTGCAGATTGGGGACCGAAAATTGATGTAGTAGGGTTTTGCTTTCTTGATCTAGCATCAAACTACGAACCTCCCGAGTCCCTTGTAAAATGGCTTGAAGATGGTGACAAGCCGATTTACATTGGGTTTGGTAGCCTGGTGAGTGTATTTATTTGCATCATGCATGTATCATATCCACGTGATTTCTATGTGTTAATGTTGATGTAGGAACCTTCCAAACCAGTGTAGTTAATAGCGTGCTATAGGCTTTAGCGACCCTGACCACCACAGGATAGACAGTAGTAGAGTGGTTTGGCGTAGAGGCTGCAACTTAGAATGGGGTTGCAAATTCCAAAAAGCTGTTGAGAATATGTAATCGTCGGGGCTTTTTGGTTGGGGTGTTTTAGGAATTTTGCAATTTAAAACGCCAAAAACAGCTCTAGGGCTTCTCGTTGGGACAGTTGCTACAACCCTTATTGGGGATTGATAACACTGCTCCAAACCAAGCATGGGGAGATTGCTTCACCCGAATTTGGCCATTTTTAACGTCTAAACCTTATTACCTTAATCTGTGGAATCTTCAAATACAATTCTTTTCCATGTCACCTGGTAGAAAACCATTTTACATCCACAGTGATCAACAGTAATGAAAAGCACTCTTGTATGTTGCGATGAAGGTAGTTGGCACTTTAATGATAACTTTCAAATAATTCTTGTATAGCTTAACTCATTCTCTAAATTGTGGGAAACTTGTCCTGAATGATTATATTTGGAAATTCATAGCACCTTCTTAGTTGGAGTCTTTCGCCTTGACTGTGGTTAAATAAGACTAATTCTAGTTATTTGATGCAGACTTAAAACAACCATCTCCCCTGATAATTTTGTTATGTGCATGGACAATTCTTAACCTGTAATGCACCTACTTTTCACTGCTAGTTTGCTAATTGCTTGTGCAAGTCTGTTTGTTGTTTGTGGGCTATCTTGGGTTTGTCCTAACTACCTGGAGACTTTTCCATAAATAAGATTTATAGGATTTCGAAAGAAAGAGGTTAAGATTCTGTTAAAAATGTGCTATGTTCACAATTTTGCGGTCCTTTTTGTTGGAGGAGAATGCTTGGATTTGTCTCTCAAAGGATATTTCTTTTATGTGCATATAAAATTGGGATGTGCAACTGTAGTTTTCGTGACTTTGTTTGATGGTTCTTAGGAATTCTCTCTTTTTGTAGTTTTCTTTTCAAAGATATCCTCTCCTTGCTTTGTATATCTCTTGCACAGTTTATTTTCCTATACAACAAATAATTTTTCTATACTATTTCATCTCATCGCTTCCTCTCACACCCTCCCACCCCTTCCCCCTCTTTATATATACTTACCTCATTTCCGTTACAGCCTGTTCAAGATCCAAAAACGATGACAGAAATAATTGTTGAAGCACTGGAAACCACGGGACAGAGGGGCATCATCAGTAAAGGATGGGGAGGTCTTGGGGACTGTAAGGATACTGCTTATTCATGCTTCCATTTGAGTTCTTTACTAGTTTTTTGTTTCTTTAACTATTTGTTTTCCCAGTGACAGAACCAAAGGACTCTATATACTTGTTGGATAACGTTCCCCACGATTGGCTATTTTTATACTGCAAAGCAGTGGTAAGATCATTTATTTCAATACTCTTAATTCAACATTTTTTTAAAGGTTAAAATCACATTAGAAGATAACAACAATATCATAATTCTATCGAAGTTCTAAATTTTTCCTACTTAAGTTGTTTTTCCCAATTATTTAACACTGCAAATTCTTTCTTTTTTTCATGCATTTTTTGTAGGTGCATCATGGAGGAGCAGGAACAACAGCTGCAGGACTGAAAGCTGCAGTAAGAAATAATACATTTTTGAATCCCTAGTAAATATGATATCATCTGGTTTTATTTTTAATAACTTGTATTTTTTGTGGCAGTGCCCAACGACCATAGTTCCTTTTTTTGGTGATCAACCCTTTTGGGGTGAGAGAGTACATGATAGAGGAGTCGGCCCTCCACCTATCCCAATTGACGTGTTTTCACTTCCTAAGTTGATTGCCGCCATAAATTTTATGCTAGATCCCCAGGTAAAAATTTTTTTTAACTTCCTTAAACCTTTATGCATATCTGCCAAATGAAAGGAGCTTTCTTCTTTCATAAGTAGATGCTGAGGATAAATTCTGTGTGATGTGACTGTGGATTTGCAAATTATTAATGCATGTTATTAAATAAATGAAGTGTTCCCCTATATACAACAAGCTTATGAGAAAAATACTCCGAAGTCTTAAATTTCTTCGCATGTATTATTTGATGATCCAAAACAAATACGTGTGCAAGATATACATCTATTCTATAGGCAATAGTGGCTGAGTGAGAGGCTTTCCGGGCAGCTTTAAGTTGAATATACTCGATGTAGTCTTTCTCCTTGGCCATGGTGGAAAACACCAAATCTAAAAGACTTCTGACAAATTTGGGCAAAACAGACCTGAACAGGAAACCACATGCCCTAAAAGTCTCCAATTGGGACATGACAGACCCACGACAAACCAGCAGAGATATTGTCCAACAAAAGTACTTTAACCACCTAACGTAGCTTCTCCCTGTCGTCACTTTACCTTTCTATCTCACAGTAGAGTTTCTGCAAAGACAAACTTCTTTTCAGGTGTTACTGTGTCACAAACTTGTTGAAGCTGTAATAATTGGACCATTAGTTATACGAGATTAATTAAAATTGAATTCTATGTTTGAAACTTATTATTTGGTTTGTATTTGTTGAATGGGTGAAGGCAAGTCTTGGTGCAACGGTAAGATTGCTTACATCTGTTCTGGTTGTGTGTGCGCTCTAAATAAATATAACTATTACATTTAATTGCTCATTATACTTTATAGGTAAAGGAGCATGCAATTGAACTTGCCAAAGCTATGGAAAATGAGGATGGGGTAACTGGAGCTGTGAAAGCATTTTTTAAGCAGCTTCCTAAAAATAAACCTGAGCCTAATACAGAACCATCTTCATCTAGTTGTTTCTCATATATAGCTAGATGTTTTGGTTTTTCCTGATCCAATGCAAGCTGGTTAGACCCCACCGTTTCTCAATCCATACGTACATCCGATTTATATATGTTACTGCATGCTTCTATTTCTGTGCTCAACTTGTCATACTGTCCTGTGATTGCAAATATCGGTGCATGCTTCTATTTAACTTGAGCTTCAATATGTGTGTAAATTTTCTGTTGTGTCTGTAATCGATTCCCTTGGTACCTGTGTAATGGTTTTGTTCTTTTCTGTTTTGCACTAAACAAATATATCATTTTTTCACCATGACCAGATACATGTGGTCTAATTTTTTTTATTAAAATTAAATGTATGCTGAGTTCGTTTTGGTTTTGTGATGTTGTGTTAGGTTTAAAAAATCGAGTCACATTAGTGATGATTTAAAAAGATCTTATATATTATTACTTGTTATATAAAATAGCATATCATTTGGATGAACTATCTAATATAAGTCACCACTGGTTTAGATCAAGGTAAGCAAATTGGACTGGGCTGACTAGTTTGATTGAACCAACCGAGAATTGACCTGCTATCTGGTCCAAAGGACGCAGAGACACTGTAGAACTGACTCAAAATTCAGAAAATCTCAGAATGGATGGATAGTTCGGCAAGTTTTAATGGTTTGCATTGCTCCTTCGTGTTGTGTAAGTACTTGTATGTTTTAGACTAAAGTTGAAAGAGCGTATGCAGTATTATGTAGAACGTGGGAAGTTAATAAACGTGTCGAAGTCAAAGCTCTGGTTTTTTTAATTCAAAACAAGGATTGATGATGGAAAATATAATCAAGGTTTTTCATGGAATTATATCACAGCCTCCATGACCAAGAGGTCTAAACCCTAGTTCATTAATCAAGTTGATAAACTTTGGTGTTGTTAATCCTCAATGAGCTACGCTTGTCAACACTAAATACCATATTTTCGATGTAGCAAGGATTCTTGATTTTTTGAGCTCAAAGAGATCTGGTAAAAGAGAGATATTCATGGAATGCATATATATTGCAATCTAAAGGTGATTTAAGAGATCTTATTTTCACGAAACTAGTACACGTCATGATAAAATAGAATATTTAGTCATAATTTGTTATAGTTAGTTTCTTGTAATTATGTTGTATCATAATTAGATAGTTGATCTAACATTACACATCGATGCATATATATTCTATTGACCTAACATGAATGAGAATAGAGGCTCTTGAATTGAGTTCCAAACATCATGGAGAGAGCTCTTAAGTATAGTTGAGATAATGCTAATAAAAGAACCAATGTAGGGGTATGAGCCATTGAAGCCATTACTGTTGCAATTTCACACTAAAATCAAATGAGAAATGGATTAATATTTAGTATAATGTTCTTTATCGAAAAAACTAAAAGAGATATTGAATGTAGTACAATGATTTAAATGGGACTTATGAACTGTTATATTTGAAGGAAAGGAAAATGATTGCTCATCCATCTTAAAAATGTCTCAGTTTACATGAATTGCGCTTCTGGTCCTCTATTTTGACAAATTTGAGCATATAAAGAGCGAAGATTATCAATTATGAGAATAA
>Ga0315914_1006593_pt1 | contig 16392 bp, 11 predicted proteins | sample MpolenodulesMG_FD_203920 | JGI IMG/M metagenome (GOLD analysis project Ga0315914, IMG submission 203920) | Medicago polymorpha root nodule microbial communities from Los Angeles, California, United States - elongated nodules | ecosystem: Host-associated > Plants > Roots > Nodule | place: USA... | reverse complement strand
AAATCTTTTCAAAGGGGTGGTTTGAACTTTTTCCCCTTTTTCTTAAAAAAAAACAAATGTTCGGTCGTGAAAAAATTAGTGAGTCTATGCTAATAAAATAGCTTGACCTCCAAAAAATGACGCGACACTCGTAGAACCAAAATGACTATTATCTCATTTATTTAACACATGCATTCAATCAAGCTAAGTTATTTTTATAATCTCTTCAAATTTCGGTTTTACTTTTCAATTATTTGGTTTTTTGGTGTAGTAGCTCACAAAACACTTAACTTTCTACTTAACATTCTTAGAATGAGTTAGGAAATTCACGGTTTTGAAACATAATATTTTCCTCAACATAATCATTTAAATCGAAAGAAAAAAAAAATCACAATTGAGAATTATTAGATGATACCTTGATTCAGGGGTGGACCTATACTTTTGGTATTAGTGTGGCTAAAATATAAAAAAAAAAACCATATATATTAACAAAGCAAATTAGTTACACATGAAACACAACATCAAAAATGGTTTGAACATTTTAATGTTAATAATTTTTAAAAAAAATGTTAAAAGTGTTTTCTACCGCTAGGCCAAGTAAGAATACATAAAACAAAATACAACATATATTATATATAATGCATTATTTAAGTCTAGTATAGGAAGGAAAAAAAATGGATAATAATATAATTTGGCTACAGTCACACTATACCTTATGGTGGGTCTGCCTCTCTCAACCAAACAATTAACATTGATTTTATTTTGAAATTATTTTATAAGTTCCCCAAGAGATATTTTTAGATGAAAAGGAAAGAAGGGATAACCTTTATCTTTGTCCAAAGTGATCTAGGCAAATAAAATAAACAAAACGTGCTGATATGGGACTACCAAAAACCAAAACAAGTCATTATTCAATTCAATTCAATGAATGAATGATGCAACTAGTAACAATGGATGTGGACTTCCCAACGGCGCTAGCAGTTTCTCTCACACAACAAAAATTGTTCTAAAGAACAAAACACACAAAACTCGTGCGTGTTTTCAGCTCCTCACATTCATAAATAGTACGGTATATAAAGCTTCCACCGCTCTATCTTCACTCTCACTTTCTTTTCTTCAACAATTTATTCCATACCAAAAAAAGCACAAAACAGCATGAATCATCACAACATGAAACCTATGAATTTTCAACAACTTCCTCATCTCTTCCTACAAGAGATTCCTATTTTGGGAAAGTCCAGGTACATGTTCTTTTTTCTACTTTAACTTGTCATACGTCCATCAATATCTTTTTAGTGGAATACAAAAATCATTAATTCATACTAGTAGTATATAACATGGTCAATTTGCATTAAATTAACTGTTAATGTGGTTTTATTACAGTGTAATGAAGGCTAATATTAAGAAGGAAGAACCTAGATGTGCACAAATGACAATCTTCTATGATGGGAAAGTAATTGTGTTTGATGATGTTCCAGCTGATAAAGCCAAGGACATCATGGTCTTTTCCTCCAAAGGAATTACCAGCACTTCACAAAACCACAATAACAACTATGCTTACTCTTCATTTCTTGCTAGAAATTCTGCCAACAATTCTCTTCAAGACTGCTATCAAGTACCATCTATACCTGTTATTTATGGTAATTCTTTTGGATATATTATGTTTGAGAGGGTGCTTGATTTGTGTCATGGTTTTGTTTTGTGTGTGCTTTTAATTAATGAATTTTCTTTTTATGTATTCAGATTTACCAATGACTAGGAAAGCTTCACTTCATCGGTTCTTGGAGAAAAGAAAGGATAGGTAAACCAGCCAGATCTCTCTCAATCAAATATTGTTTGATCTTTGTTAATAGACTTCACTTTTTGGGAAAAAATCAAATATCAAGTCAATTGAAAATAAAATTTAATGTAAGTTTGGTTCCACTTTTGGATTATCCAAGATTGATTTTGACATGTTTTGTTTCTCATAAGTTGAATTGATTTTGTCTACAGAATTGATTCTATTTGAAGCTGAAAATTGTTGATTTTGATTTTACACTCAAATTTATTATTCAATTTACTTTTACGTGAATGTATCCAAACATAAATCATTTTACATTCAACTCAATCTTAAAGCTAGAATCAATTTTACAGAATCAATTCATTCAAAATCAATTTTTCTCTTAGCAAAACAAAAGATATACTATTATGATGTTTGGGATCCATATTGACTGATTTTTTTGTTTATACTTCTTCAGAATTGCTGCCAAGGCACCATATCAAACAAGCAATCCAACAACCATTAATAAACCAATTGATGAATCCATGACATGGCTCTCTTTGGCACCACAATCACCACAACACAAATCTGAGTGTAGCTCCTCCACCCATGTGTTACTTTAACTGTTTTTGTTAGCACGGTGTTGTTTCTGTATGAACTGGATCAATCAGCTGTATGGCCCTCTATTTTTGTAGGACTGAGTCCTAATGTCCTATACTCACAGAAGTATGTATACATATTTGTGATTGTTGTGGCTAATGCCTATTAGTATCCATTATCAAGAGTGTAGTTCTGACTGATCCTAAAAAAAGTGTACTACTTGTTACTTACATAACTATTTATTTGTGTCTGTTTAGTATTATTGTTATAGAAAATGTCCTCAATGTCTTTTTTTTTTCTTTTCGATATTCAATTTGGTATTTGAAATCAATGTGATCTTTAATGTATTTACTTTGGCTCTCTTGTGAGTGGTTACGTAATATGGAAGGAAAACATAATTTTCAACAATAAAGAAAGTTCAATTCCACAGCTTTTGGACAACATTGAGACTCTCTTTGGTAAAAATAGCGGATAATTGATAAATTAGCTGATAGCTTATAGCTGATAACCGATAGCTGATAGCTTATAGCTGATGGTTGATGGCTGGTGACTGATAGCTGATAAACTATTTGAAGTGTTTGATAAAATTAGCGGTTCAACTAGGTGATAAATGTAAAATGACATAAAAGGTCATTTTTAATTCATAATAAAATATATATCCATTAATATTTAAGTATTTAGTATTTTTATTAAAGTAATTTAAATTTATTAAATTAATTTTTATTGGCTAACATTTTATTTTATATTTATTTTAATTAGGTGTTTGTACTTTATAAAACAATTATATGTAACAATAGACCGTTATCAGAAGATATTATTATATGCATTTGTTTCGAACAATTATTATTAAATGTTTTATTAACAATAATACATACTTACACTTCCTATAAAAAAAAATAGATTCTTACAACGAACAATATCTACTGGAAAAAAAATTAATGAATGTTTTTTTTTGTCAAGTAGTCTAGTAGTTAGAATTCACCTTTTTTAAAGTGAATAAGTGGGGTGTCCGGAGTTCGAACCTCGACCCCTGCATATAATAATGCATGTCCCTACCATCTGAGCTATGCTCACGGAGACAAAATTAATGAATATTATATATACTATATTACTAACAACGGGATGAATATTTTTAAAGACAACGGGATGAATATTTTTAAAGACAACGGAATGAAAAAACTTATTGATAAGGGTAGAAATAAACTTATTGACAACGGAATGAAAAAGTTAGTTATATAATGGAATGAAAAAAAAACTTATTAAAAGATTGTTGCAATGTAAAAAACAGTGGGATGTATACAGGCAGTGATAAACACGTGGTGAAAAAATTTGTGCAACAGGACCATTACACAAAGCCAGTGAAATAAATAATGGAAGGATAAAAATGGGGTTTGATAAAAATAATAAGGGTATGAATGGAAGAAATATTGACAAGCTATAAACTATAAGTTCAAACGTTACTTAGAATAACGTCTGAAAAGTAGCTTATAAGCTCGTTGTAAAAAACTGTTACCAAACAGAGCTTTTTTTGTCAGATGAGCTTATAAACTGTTCGCTATAAGCTATGAGCTCGTTCAGTGACCTTACCAAACAAACCCTAAGTTGTTTTCTTTCTAGGGGGTGAAGGTAAAATTTAAGCATATTACTTTTGGATACCATAGTTGATGGACCAACCTTTTTATTTGTTTGGGCATTGGTTTGTGTTGGATAGAATACTTGTTATGTGTTAATATAAGTTTTATTTTGGTTTGTTCAAAACAAAAAAAAAATCCTCCACAACGTAAAGCTTTATATTTCCAATCTCATAACTAGGATGGTTCATGGTTCGATTCAATTAGGAAAATCGAATCGAAAGGAAAACCGAAACAAATTGAAAAAGTTCGGTAAAATTGAATTGAAATGGTATAAAGGTTCGATGCATTGATTATATGTTTCTAAACCAAAACTACCTTTACAGAAAATTGAACTACACAATCAAAGTTTATCATATTAGACGGTTAAAGAAAAAATCAACAAACAAACCAAATATTATGACAACTAAAAAATTCCATACTTTTGTTTGAATAAGTCCAAACCATTTCACCAAAATTAATGTCAGGAATAATCGAATTTGAGATGGTTACAAAAAATGGTTTAATTACATTTTTGATTCCCTAATTTTTTAAAGTTGTGATTTTGGCCCCCTAAAAAGAAACTATTTTCAGGCCTCTTAAGTTTACTTTCTGTTGCAATTTTGGTCCCTGCGCCAATTTTGACCCAGTCAACAGACACGTGGGCGCCACGTCAGCGTTGACTGGGTCAAAATTGGGCTAGGGGTCGAAATTGCAACAGAAAGTAAACTTAGAGAACCTGAAAAAAGTTGTTTTTTTAGGGGGACAAGATCACAACTTTGAAAAACTTAGGGGACCAAAACTGTAATTAAGGCAAAAAAAAAATCCATACATTGAATTGAATCATTAAATCAAAATGAACTTTAACCGAAAGAACTAATTATGACATATAGGTCCCGTTTGGTTTGAGCTTATGAAAAATAGTTTATGTAAATAAATAAACTTTTATTTTAATTTATAAGTTCTCACTAGCGAAAATCGTATCTTCATAAACTATTTTTTCATAAACAACCTTAAAAACTTATAAATAACACGTAAAAACTTATTTATTTGCATAAACTATTTTATATAAGCTCCAAAATAAGTTAATCGAAACGGACTCACAGCGTACAAGTTGTACTGAGATAACAGTTCGTGTGCTACCTATCACGATTTATTTCGATGCATTTTAGTTTAACGAGTTAGTTTTAAATATTTTCAAACGCCAATGCTTGAACAAATGCGTTGTACTAGTTGGTCAGGATATTCGGTTCAAGTCCCGGCAATCGGTTTTTTCTTTTTTCATTAAAGGAAATAATATAAATTTACACATTGTTTGGTTGAAGTGATAGCACTAACTTGCTGTTGCTTGGAATGAAAAGAAAGTTGTTATTTTTTTTTTTGTTTACAAAGCTAAAAGGAGGAATTCTTTGTTACGTTGTGTTACTTTCTTATTTTTTAAGTAAAAAATGTTAAATATGATTATGGTTCATAAAAGTATTTTTAACTTTTTATTTTATTCTCTTTAAAATTTTGCTTTGACATTTAGCTCTTCAAAATAGATTTATCACTGTTTTTTTGTCCTTTTCAATCAACTTATGTGTAACATTTGAGTTTTCTTAATAAGTTTTTTCATGAATGTTTATAATATTATAATAATTTCTTTTGTTTAAAAAAAAATTAACAGAATATGAATTAAATATATTTTTGTCGCTTAAAAATTCATACTTTATTTATGGTTGAATAAAAAATTATAATTCTTTTTAGAGATTCTTATAATATTATAAACATTTCTACAAAAACTCATTCAAAGTCAATTATCTGTCTGAGACTAATCTATACCATTATCTATTTGAGACTACCGACACATCACCGAGCTCCCTCGGCGGACACTTGACCTTACATAAGGTAGTAATTTATTTTGTTGTTATGATTGTTGTATATCTTATTATAATATATTAATATAAATGTGTTCGTTTACATTTTTAGTCATGAGCCCTAGAGCATTTCAAATATTTATTTACATGGGAGCTTAATCCACTGTATATCGCAAACTTGCCACATGTTGCACGTTTTCTTCCTAAGAAGGGTCACATTTCACTGACTCCCCACTGAGGCATCCTTGATCTTCTGGCGGTGGAGGACATCATATTCAACCCTTGAGGTGATCATTGACAAGTGCAATCCTTGAGATATTTTGGTACTTTAGTTGGATTATTGTCGACAAAGGGAAGAAGTAACGACACTTGTCGAAGCGGATAAAGAGACGGTACGACCATGTCTAGGACATTGCCATATCAGGGTCAGCCTAAGGGCCAAGCAACCCAAGTGAGGGCATTAGGCCTCAAAATTTTGGGTGAAAAAAAAGGCATCTAAAAAATTAATTTGGTTATAAGTATATTATATGATAGATAATTTACAGACATTTGCATAGCTTAACTTGTTATAAAAAAAGCATCAATTACTCTTGGTCATGAATTAAAATTTTGGTCTCCACAAAATTGGTTTTATATAAATATTCTATCAAAAAAATAATAATTTTAAAGGCCATATTAATTTTTTTGCTTTAGGCCTCTTAATATGTTGGGTCGGGCATGCATACATTTGTCATATATGCATCCCCTTGGTTCAACCCAGATACTACATGCCTTCCAAGGCTTCATGATTCACATCATACCACAAGCTCCATGGAGTGCGATGGTAGCGGATCCGTGACAATATACACTGGGCTACATGTCATGGTTCTTTAGGGTTTCTCATCCGTTGTTAACTCCACCTACATAGGTGGTCTAGGTACCACCCCTAGGTCGGATAAGGAGGAGGCCATTCTCGAGGAGGATCATGTAAAAGATCGTTCTAACACATTGTGTTATCATACAGACCCTCTACGACGTGACAAAAGAGGGGTTGTGTGATGGTGACTCACTCGAATACTTACATGATCTCTTGAGGCGGGTGAAGGATGAGATGCGCCCGACCACCATGTTAAGAATGAATGACTGAATGTATATGCGTGGTGAAAAAGGGGGAAAAAGATGTATAAAATGGTGTTTGACATCGGTTCTGTTATCAGAACGCAACAACAGTTAATTATCATTATTGCCAACAACATCGCTAGTACAACAACAATTAACTGACGTTGGAGGCGAACGACAGTTAACTGCCATTGGGGGGCATTTTCTGGATGTTAAAGACCAATGTTTGAAGTTAGAAGAGCAATTTTCATGTTGTTTTGGCTCTCGTGTCCTTCAGCTTTTGGGGGCTGTTTTGGAAGTTTTTTTGTTTTGTCTGGTGTGTTCCCTCTAAATTTGGCACCCTTGTTTCTTTGTTTTCCGTTTTCTCTCCTTTGCAAGTAGGGCGTGTCTTGTGCAGGTTATGATGATAAATTTTGCTAATTAAAAAATGTTATAAAGCCAAAATATACCTAAATCACCAAAATAAATCTTCATGTTCAACCTTATGTCAAAGTACACAAAATAATCACACAAAATCATAAAAATATCCAACCAAAAATCGGAAGAAAAAAAGAAGTTAAATGGGCTTAAAATCGCAATCTCGCTTAAAATCGAACAAATTTATCCAAATTCATTGATTTTACTGCAAGTTAAATCGCTCAAACTAGGTGCATACTTCGATTTCACAAAAAACGAATTTACCGCCAAGTTAACACAAAATTCTCACCTAAAAACTCCTCAGTTATGACTTAACACTAGAATTTTAGTACACTATTAAAGTGTCTATTGCTAAGGCATCAACTCTTCCTGGGATGCAAAAGTGCAAACATGGCTCATTCTTGATTAAGGAAAATCCAAAGACTTTGACTTGATTTGCTTCAAATATTGTCAGTACCTAATCTTTCATTGATGGTACAAAGGAACTGCAGAAATTCATGAGAATAATGCATACAGTTTTATGAATCTAAAATAGCACATATAGATCTCAACAAAACTATTCATAATGGATAACAATAGAAAGACTGAGCTTAAAACAGGATATTTATAAAAGTATAGTGTAAATCGATATTTCATAACCAACAAATCAATACTATATACCATGTTGTCCTTGCAAAATCATATCCATTAAGACTCATAAATGTATCATTTCCATTGAATCTTAAAACTCATTAATATATATGATTTGCTAATGTACTTGTGTATGAAGAAATATCACATGTTCTTGCAAATCCTATCCACTAAATTTTAAATCCACAAATCAATGGTTGCGAATGGACTTATGCATGAATACACAAATTAAACAACTTGTATACCCTAAAAGCCAACTTCCTTCTTAATCCCATGATTGACCTCGACTCTTGCACAGTAATGTATACCCTAAAAGCCACCTTCCTTCTTAATCCCATGATTGACCTCGACTCTTGCACAGTAAAATTGGCGGCTTACACAATGTATCGACAACAATTCTAGAATATAGGCAACTGAGTTACTTGGTGCACCTCGACTAAACAATAAAAAAATATTGGTCAAATAGTATAGTGATTAAAATTTTACCTTTAAAGATGAATAAATGAGAAATTCAAAATTATTATTCGGAACAATAAACTTCAATTTTATGTTGAGACTATTTTATGAGTTCCTAAAGAGATATTTTGAGATGAAAAGGAAAGAAGGGATAACCCTAAGTCCCTAACCTTCGTCCAAATGATCCAGGCAAGTAAAATAAATAACACGTGCAGATATGGGACTACCAAAACAAGTCATTATTCAATTAATGCATGATTCAAGTTGCAACCACTAAAATGGATGTGGGACCTCCCAACACTTCTGTCTCAAACAAACAACAAAAGCTGTTTTAATAATTAATACACACAACACACGTAAAACTCGTGCGTGCTTTTAACTCCACACGTTCTTAAGTACTACACCTAAAAGATATAAAATGCTTCCACCGCTTTCTCTTCACACTCACTCACCTTCAACTTATTTATTCCATACCAAAAGAAGCACAAAACAAAACAGCATGAATCATCACAACATAACACCTATGAATTTTCAACAACTTCCTCATCTCTTCCTACAAGAGATTCCTACTTTGGGAAACTCCAGGTACATGTTCTTTTTTCAACTTTAGCAATATTCAAAATTCATTAATTCATACTAGTAGTGTATAACATGGTCAATTTGCATTAAATTAACTGTTAATGTTGTTTTATTACAGTGGAATGAAGGCTAATAGGAGTATTAAGAAGGAGGAGCCTAGTTGTGCACAAATGACAATCATTTATGATGGGAAAGTAATTGTGTTTGATGATGTTCCAGCTGATAAAGCCAAAGACATCATGGACTTTTCCACTAAAGGAATTACTAGTACTTCACAAAACCACAATAACAACTATGCTTACTCTTCATTTCTTGCTAGAAATTCTGCCAACAATTCTCTTCAAGACTGCTATCAAGTACCATCTATACCTGTTATATATGGTAATTTTTTTTGGATATTTTATGTTTGAGAGGGTGCTTGATTTGTGTCATGTTTTTGTTTTGTGTGTGTTTTTAATTCATGAATTTCCTTTTTATATATTCAGATTTACCAATGACTAGGAAAGCTTCACTTCATCGGTTCTTGGAGAAAAGGAAGGATAGGTAGGCCTGCCAGATCTCTCTCAATCAAATATTGTTTGATCTTTCTCAATAGACTTCACTTTTTAGGAAAACCTCAATTGTTAAGTAGTGTGTTTGATTCTACGGTTACAAAAATTGATTGAACTGGTTATTTCAAAGTGATTTTGCTAAAAGTGAATGGATTGAGATATAGTGACTTTGGTGATGGGAAAGTAATTATTACTATAGTGTAATTTTGTGTATTTTAGGAAAGAAAAAGATAAAAGCAAATGATAGATAAATCAATTTTAAGGAGTCAATTTTTGGACTCCCTCCCGACACTATTATATCAGCGCAAAAAATCACTTTTAAGTTCATTCAATAACTAATGTATTAAATGAATCTTAAAATATGTTTTTTGCTTATAAGAGTGATTGGATAAAGTATATATATAAAAGAGAAAGATAAACACAAAGTCTACGATGACTTTCTCGAGAGAATTTGGATCCAAAAGTCCAATATAGAGACAAAAACTCCAAATTATAGCTTCAATTAGTATCTGGAAGCAAAATCAATTTCACTTCAAACACTATCAAACATTTTTTTTAAAGAAAAAAAACATGTCAAAATCAATTCTACACTATTAGAATCTATTTTGGCTCATCTTAAAGTCGAGCAGAGCATACAAAAGTGTAGGAGCCAATTTTAGTAAATTGGTTATCCTCTCAAAACTATATATATGGCTGACCCTTTTCTATTATGATGTTTGGAATTACCCATACTGATTAATATGTTTGTCTATGTTTCTACAGAATTGCTGCAAGGGCACCGTATCAAACAAGTAATCCAGCAGCATTCTTTAATAAGCCAATTAATGAATCCATGTCATGGCTATCCTTGGCACCACAATCACCGCAACACAAATCTGAATGTAGCTCCACCTCTGTGTTATTTTTGTAGGACTGAGTCCTATACTCACAGAAATATGTGTACAAATAAGTTAATGTTGAGGCTCATGCTTATTTGTACCATTAAGTGTAGTTCTAATTGATCCCATAGAAAGAGTAGAACTTGTTACTTACATTCACTATTTATGTGTCAATTTAGCATTATTGTTATAGAACATGTCCTCAGGATCATTCTTATGTCGATATTAATTCCTCCGTCAACATAAAGCTTTATATTTTCGCTCTCATAATTGGGACGGTTCATGAAAAACCTAATCGAAGAGAAAACCAAACTGAATTGAACTAGTATAAAAGTTTGGTGCACCCGAGCTACCTTCACGGAAAACTAAATTGTACATTTAATTAATCAAAGTGTACCAAACTGGATTGTAATGAAAAATGTCGATGAAAACAAAAATATGACTAAAAAAAAATCCAAAAATCGAATTGAATTGTTAAACCAAACTATAATGAAAAAGAACCAAATTGTGACATATAGTTTACGAAGTGAACTGAGCTAACAGTTCGTGTGCTACCTATCACAATTTATTTCGATGCGTTTTAGTTTAACGATGTAGTTTTAAATTGTTTTAAACGCCTATGCTTGCACAAATCCGTTGTAGTCTAGTTGGTCAGGATATTCGGCTCTCACCCGAAAGACCCGGGTTCAAGTCCCGGCAACGGAATATTTTTTTATCACCTAAACTTAATAGGTTTAATTTTTATCTTTTTTGACAAAGAATAAATTTATAGATCCGTTCTCAAATGGAAACTCTTTATCTGAAATTACAGCAAATGTTCATACCAAAAATAAAATTAAGTGAAGAAAATGTTTATATAAAAAGAAAAGGTCAAGAAATTACACAACAAACGTTTTATCAACAGATTGAAAATACGTATAAGCTTTGGAACCAAAAGAATTGAAACCTACAAATTGTTTCAAAATTTCAATCTTGGCTGTTCTTCTTGATTCTTCTGAGCAAGAAAGGAACAGGTTTTTTCAAAACGGTCACATTAACATTGTTCCAAACATCAGGTAAGGTGGGGAGTGTGGCAATTTTCTCTGCAACATGCATGTCTTCAGGAAGAACAGAACCAAAAACTGTGTATTCTTGTTTCCACTCTGAATGATCAGCTAAGCTAATAAAGAATTCTGGACCGGGACCGATTAAAGCAACTGAACCTCTTCGTAAGATTGGACAATCTTCCACAGGAAGTTTATTGAATGGTGTGCCTTGTGCTTCTAATGTCCCTTGAATTAATGCAAATGGGGGACCAAAACCAGCCTGCAAAATAGGAACTCGTTTACTATCATCAACCACTACAGAGTACTACTATACATACATTATTGTTCACTATGGCCTGTATTCACTGTTAAGTGGGAAGAGTCTTCAGTGGAGCTGAAAGTGCTACTAGAACGCAATCAATCTTTGTGTTCTTGTGTACATTTATTTATCAGTTTTCTTTAGAGTCTGTCTGGTTTGTTGTTCTAACAATTATGACATTTTGTACTGAGACTGCGAATATGGAAATAAATTATTTTTGTTCCTTTGGGAATACTACCATGCAACTGGCCTCAACAGAAGTACACTAATTTTTGGATAATGATATATCAAGCGAATTTTTGTACCACGAAATCATAGCGAATGAGGTGTAAGGAAATTTGCGTTGCTTTTTTCTTTCTTGATTTTTTTTGTGTAGCACTATTGAAGGAACAAACTGCCGTGTATTCTATGAAATAAAATAGGAACTTCCCACTACTGTTCAAGCTTCCGTGTTTTATGCAAAACTGTGTTTTGATTGGTGAGACTGTTTTCGTGAAAAGCTCGGGATATTCTAATTCGCTGTAAATAGCATTGCTCCTAATTTTTTGTAGTCTTTGAATGTAATGAATGTACCAAGATCTGTATCATTAACATGAAATCTTTAATTCTCATATACTCTATATGAGGACAGAGAAAGGGAAATAGATTTTCCATGAAGAAAATAGTCCTAAAAGGGACATTAAAATCCATTTTAGCTAAGAAAACACAGATATTTTTGGTAGCCATGTTCTGGATCATAAAATGTCTATTGCTAAGCCATCAACTCTCCTGGGATACAAAAATGCAAACATGGCTCATTCTTGATTAATGAAAATCCAGAGACTTTGATTCTATTTGCGTCAAATATTGTAAATCAGTTCACATTGATTTGGTGTGATAGTTTCCATTATTTTTTGTATTCAAATTTGGTATCTGTAAATAACATGCATGTTGTTCACACTAAACATAACTGTTAGAACAACAACCCGACTCAAACGAGTAAAGAAACAAAAACGCAAACAATGAACACACGATTTATGGTAATGAAGTTCGGCCAATTTTGCTACATCTCTGACTGCAGAGCAACTGCAGTTCCTTTGTATTATAAGTGAAAGATTTGGGTTTACCATGTAGAACTTGTATTTAAATACTACGGTCCAGATTACAATATTACCCCCTAAACTGTGCTCCCTTGTCATTACCTAATCTTTCATTGATAATACAAAGGAACTGCAGAAATTCCTAACAATAATGCATACAGTTTTATGAATCTAAAATGGCTGGAATCCTATGAGAAAAGCAAGAAAAATATGCAACCTAAAATAGCACATATAGATCTCAACAAAACAATTCATAATGGATAACAATAGAAAAACTGAGCTTAAAACAGGATACTGCAATAACCTAACTAAATGGCAATGAAAGTGAAACTTTTAAAGCAGATATTAATAACATAATTGCATTGATAGTTGTAGAGTGACATAGATGTGAATGCGTATCTTACATTTTTTATATGGTTTCCTTCTGAATCCCATGATTGACCTCGACTCTCTGCACGGTAAAATTGGCAGCCTGCACAATGGCGCATAGGCAACAGTTCTAGAATATAGGCAACCGTGTGTGGAGCACAGTGAGGGAAAAGCTGCATCAAAACGTGCAAAGTATGAGGAAATAATCATCCAGTGAAAGTTCAAATATGAAATCAAACCATAATTATCTTGTGACGGATCAAATTTGAAATCACCATTACTAAAGAAACATGGGAAGTATAAGGGAAATGATATGTCATTGCTACAGCATCAAAGCATCTGAATTTTAAACATCTCAAAATCATGAGCACTTACTTTTATATGAAGAGTTCCGTGTTCAGTTTCCAATCCAATAATACCCTAGAAAAAAACAGATGAATTAGAGATACATCATAAATAAACTGAAAATATGTAAACCAAATTGTTTAATTAAGTAAAATAAAATAAAATAAAAAGCTTTCGACTAACAACAGAAGAAACATGTAATTTGGAGATAATTAGGATCAGAGAACATTGAAGATAGAACTTAATAACTTTCTTTCAGGTTCAGCATGCATTTTCAAGCTAGCATCTAAACAATTACCAAGTCAAATTTAAAATAGAATATGATTAATTAAAATAACCAAACTTCGGTTACCTCTCCTTTTCCAAAGATGAGACCAGAAGTCCAACTAATTATCTCCCCATTAGGCGCTTCTTCTTGCCGTTCAGGGGCTAAGCTGTCCTTTTGTTTCTTTAACCAACACTGCAACAAAAAAATTGAATGCTCTGGGTCAACTTTTTATTAGAAGATTAAAATTTAAATCGCAAAAAATAAAATAAAATGATAATAGCGAACTCAAATGAACTCTATACAGCATAAATTCACTCCAAAAGAATTTGCAAGAAAACATAACAGAAACCAATACAATGAAATCATTCCCATTAGTTTAATGGGAAATGCTAACTTGTGCCCTTGGGGCATAAGTTAAGAAGCCAAATGTAGAAGTTTTTTTTCTAGGAAATTGTACATTCTATTTTAAAGTTTGCATGACCCTAGTTTAATTTACTAACATCTCCAACCTGAGATACTACTTTGGTCTGAAACATAAGCAAAAAAACTGATTTAGTGGTCCTAAATATAAGCAAAACTGAAATTTCTTCAAAAAAATATAAGCAAAACTGAACTAATTTTATCATATTCAATACTATTGTTTTGATTTTTTGTGTTTGTGAACCGGGTATCTCTGCATGCAACTGCAGAGACTGATCCCTTGAGCCGGGTAGGACCGGAATGGGCTGCAAAGCTCTTTGCGGTCATACCTGGCTCGAAAGATTGGTCTCTGGCAGAGGATACCCGATTCAAACAACAAAAACAATAAACATCTCACAAATATGCTACCCACACTTAGCTAATCCAATCCTAAACAGGCATGTTCCTAAAATGCACTACATCATGCACATTAAATGAACATATTTCATACTGCATGATTTTAAATGGTAAATCTATACATATATCTCTGAAGTAATTTGAAATTATAGTGTGATCTTGATCTAGTCCTGGACTCAGCTCAGAAACTCTATACAAAGAAACAAGAAAAAAACTACACCAATTCCAAAAGGATAGACCCAAATGGAAGGGGGGATTTAAATTATGAAATAAATAAAATTGACACGGATACCGGACACGATGCTAATGTTGACAAGTAAACACTAAAATTAGAAACGATTGAATGTAACTACATGTGTCAGTGTGGACAGGAACGAGTAACGTACCTCGCCGAATTTGGATCCACAAGCCTCCCGATTCCCACAAAACACCCAAGTATCACAAAGACAAGGTCCATCTTTCCCAGTACACATAGATTTACAAGAATTACAACATTCTTGAGAAGTATTAAACTTAAACTCAGAACCCCATTTCACAGCTGAACCCCAAAGCTCCAAATTTTCAATGCCTCTACAACAACCTCCACCATTCTTCTCACCAACCAAATCCAACGTTGACCCAATATTCCTAAACTCCGAAACAGAACCACTTCTTGTTACTGCAGAGAGGAAAACATAAACCAAACCGCAAGAAACAAAACATACAAAAAGAAGAATCAAAAGGTTTAATAAAATGGTGCTTGGTTCAATGTTTTTACGAGCCATTAACGAGATGATGAGAATTCAGAGATGAGATTGAATAATGGTACAGAGAGACAGAGTCATACAATTTTGTCGTTTTGTATATGTTATGTTGTTAAGTACCAAGTTTGACTATGTTATAACAACTTGTTGTGTTTGATTGTTTGGTTTGATTTGGAAATCGGAATCAATCCTGTTGGTAACAGTATTTTTTGAAGATTGAAGGTTGGGAATAATTTAGTTCAATTATTGATTAAACAGTTGCGAATTTAATTATGGAAAAGGTTAACAATTTTTGTGTAAGTAGGCTAGAATTCATTTTAAGGTGAGAAATTGATTAAACATTTGAAAATTTAATTATGGAAAAATTAGTACTTTACTTTCTATAATTCACCTCGTATGATGAATAAGTGCGGTGTGTGCAGTTCAAACCTCTGCTCTACATATAATAATGTATTGTCAATTGAGATATGCTCACGGGAATAGGTTAACAAATGTTTTAGGGCATTGCTTTAAATAACTTTTGAATAAAAAATTATGTATATGTTACGTATTTGTATGTTTAACTTGTATTTTTAAAACAATATTCATTTTATTTTCGTGAACTAAACTCAGTTGGTATGAATATTGAGATAAGAGTTTGAACCCTAAAAACTTCATTTATTCATCTTAAAAAGGTAGATTTCTAACTATCAGATTACTTGCGAAATCTATTGATTAATCCATCCAAGAAGACAAAAATTGTTAATGGATTTGATTCAATGCATCCATTTAAAATTAGCCTTAATAGCAATTTTAGCCCCCTAAGTTTTAAGAAGTTGCGATTTTGGCCCCATGGAAAAAAACTACAAAACTGCCCCTAAGTTTTGCCCCTGTGGCAGTTTTGGCCCTCTAGACCAATTTTGACTCGGTCAACGCACACGTAGACGCCACATGTATTTTTTTTAATTATTTATTTATTTTTGTAATTAAAAAAATAAAAAATAAAAAATATTTTTTTAATTAAAAAAAATTAAAA
>Ga0315914_1006592_pt1 | contig 16396 bp, 7 predicted proteins | sample MpolenodulesMG_FD_203920 | JGI IMG/M metagenome (GOLD analysis project Ga0315914, IMG submission 203920) | Medicago polymorpha root nodule microbial communities from Los Angeles, California, United States - elongated nodules | ecosystem: Host-associated > Plants > Roots > Nodule | place: USA... | reverse complement strand
ATATATATATATATATATATATATATATATATTCTTTTTAATTTGTTTTGATTAATTCTATTGAAAATATCTATTTAAAGAACTTTGATTATATATGAATATTGTGTAACAAAAAATACAAAAGAAAAATATTAGAATAGTTAAAAGGGCACAATTTTTTTTCTTTCGTCCGGGGCATAAATTTTTTTAGGACTTGCCCGGATGGTCTCTATGTTGTGAATTAACCAACTCCTTTGTTTTACTTATTTTTCTCCCACTCAAACATATGGCATTGTATAGTGTCTACATCATCATGAAGATAGAATGCAGTTTCTCTTCAAATCTACTAATAAATAAATGCAGTTTCTCTAGTCATGGCGCATATCGTGTATATCTACTCTCATATTGAATATTAAAGAGAAATAAAGAGGAAAAACATCATCATATCATATACATAAAGAGGGAGAAAAAAATGAACGTCCAGTCTTTGTCATCAAATCATGCAAATTACTACAAACTTTATATTGCTTAGAAAATGTGGTCATATTGTTGAATGGGGGGACGTGGATCACGTGTGATATGGGAGATTCAAATTCCTAAATTTGAACTTCTTTTGTTTATATGTGAAATTCCTGTACTTTTTACTTTTAGGTTTTTTTTTTTATAGCAAAGGAAAATTTATTAAACTACTAATTCAAAACATTATCTTTACACCTTGTTGGAGAGCCTTTGTTTTCATGTTCATAATGGAAGGTTGGTGAATGTGTTACTCTTAGCATTCGACTCTGGTTTATTTAGAAGGCGAGAAATGATATTATTTTTTGTACAAAGAAGTCGCTTGTGGAGGAAGTTATTATAGAAATCAAGCTTCTTTCTGGGGTTGGTTCATGGGAAAAAAGTTGGGTACCTCTTGTATTTATTTTGATTGGTAATCCCTTCCTCTTCTTTGTTTGTGTAGATAATTTAGAAGGTTGAGTGTTTTTGGTGGATAGAGTTAGGGGTGTTTAAAATCGAATCAATCCAATAGAAAAATCGCAATTGAACCAACCCAAACCGCAAAAAACCGCATTTGATTTGAATGTATTCGGATCATTTTTTTACTCAACCGCATGGTTTGGTTTGCGATTTTTATTTTACCAACTGAACCAAACCAAACCAAACCAAACTGCAAATGTGAAATACACCAATTAAACATATATCACTTATACCAATACTTATAGAAACTCAATTGAAACATTTATAAAATGACACTTTTTCTCTTGATAAGTTACTTCTTTACTTTTTATTTCAAAAATGTATTGATGTGCTACTTGAACCTTTAGTGAATGTTAAAATCTTAGTATTTTGTATTTCTTACAAAATATGATTATTTTTTGTTCACGATTTATATTTGGTCTATGTAGTTAGCAAACTTTTAGTGAATGTTAAAATCTTAGTATTTTATATTTGATTTTAATGTTGGGAAAAAATTGAATTTTCTCGAGAAAAAAACCGCACCAACCGATCCAAACCAAACCGCATTAGTTTGGTTTGGTTTTGTTCGGATTTTATTTTAAAAAGTCAACCGAACCAAACCAAATCACATGTTTTTTTATCTTGCGGTTCAGATGACTTTTAACCTCAAAACCAAACCTAACCGCACCGCAAACACCCTAGATAGAGTACATCTTGTATTTTTTTTCTCCGAGATTGAATAAAAAAATTGTTTCAAAACATGATTTTAACAATTGGAGTGCTACATACAAATCTAAAAGAAAATTCGTCCATAAATGTCATAACAGAACCTCAAACCAAGGCAACAACATCATAGTTTAGACTCCCCTTAAAAAAAAAATTGGACTGATCCTCTTAAAAAAATTACTCTATTCTCACTTCTCGAATTGCTTAAAAACATACACTAGATGTAGTTAACTGTCGTTCCGCTTTCCTATGACAGTTAAGTGTTGTTGGACACTTTTTCGAGAGGTTCAATCACTTTAAATCGAATTAACCGATCTTAAAAGTGTCCAACAACACATAATTGCCGCTAGAAAGCCGAACGACAGTCGGTTGGCCAACAACGATTGAAAAGGAGCAATTTGAGAAGGGAGAAGAGTAATTTATAAAAATAAATAAATAAAATTTGTTTGGACCATGGGAAACTTCAATAGGTTCATTACTAATTTCTTTTAATAATATTATGCTTCTTTTTGGCTTTTTTTAGGGTTTTAGTTTTCTCCCTTTTATACGTATTTTATTTTAATAATATAATGAGTGGGTAGCAGATGATAGATGTCTCTTGAGAGTGACAACATAGTTGAGATATTTAAGTTTTTCTTTGATGTTTGACCTCATCTTAGTTCACACAAAAATTACTAATTTGTTTAAGTTTTTTTATTTCTTAATTATTTTTTATTAAATTTCTCAGTCCGTTTTTAATTATTTTAAACAAGTAAATACTCATAACAGACTTAGCAATTTTTTTTTTGGTAGATACAAACTTAGCAAATTTAACTAGTTGATTTGTTTTAAATGTTCATTTACTTTTTTTGTGACGATTAAATATTCTTTTCCTTAAACCGTGTTATTTACTGGTGGTTAGAAATTCACCTCCTATAATAAATAAATAGAGAATTTGAGATTCGAATACCGATGATGTCTGTATAGTGTAGTATCTCTACAAGCTGCGTTATACTCACAACTTATAGTAATGCTAATGATAAATGCATGTGAGTTCATTACGATAGCGTGTCTATGGGTGTCATGTTGTTGATGGTTATGTTATGTCGCTATATCATGTGAGTCACAATGTGATTTCGGTATGATCTAATAGTATTTGTTGATGGTTAATTAATCGTAAATGAACTCAAGTCATGGTATGGACATAATATCGTATGGTGGAGGTATTTGTGATAAATATCTTTGTGTTCATATTGAGAGCATATCGGCAGGTTAATATCATTAGTGAAGACAGTCAAATTGAGATTTTAGAGGGAATGTCATTAGGAAAGTCTTACATGAAAGATGAAGCATCGCTATAGCATTCCTATTGTGAGCGGGACCTACACATAGTTATAAACAATATTATCTATAATATAAAATTTTTTAAGACATCAAAATGGAATATATTAACACAGGCGATGAAACCTCTTCAGTACAAGATGTACCAAAGAGCCACCCCAAAAAGAGAACTGTCAAACAATATTTATAAAACTATGGTCAGTCGATACCCAGACATAACATAGGGTCCGACCACCACATCTGAGTGTTGTGCACAAACGTGGCATTATTAGCCTTAAGCCACCACAATGAATGATATTTAACATTTTCTAAAAGTTGTTCTATGGTGGTTTGGATATTATTAAATATTTTGTTATTACGTTTATTCCAAACCACCCAAACACAAAGTAACCAAACAAGATGAAGGAAGAACCTGCGCGTCCTTGAATGACCTGTACAATGAATAAACTGAAAGAAATGCTCACAGATGTCATTAGGTTCGACACCTGAAACACCAATCCACGACCTGATGTGCCACCATAAAGTGCCAAAGGTAACACAATGAAGAAACAAATGTGGCGCTGATTCGTCGTGACCGCAACTAGCAACACACCCAGCTGTCTCGGCATTGATCATACCTCTTCTGACAAGATTAGTCTTGGTTGCCAACCTGTCCCGCAGCAAAAATGGATACCTTCATTGGAACCTGCTTATGCCATACAAGATCTTTCATTTCTATAATATAAATTACAAAGAATACATGATTTTGATTTGATTTTTTCACTTTCAGCTATACCCTTAAATAAATTTGACTATAATAATGTTATTTTATTGGTGTCATTAAAAAATATAGGAATTTATATTATATTTTTTATTTTTTTGAGCAAATATTATATTTTTTATATTGTTGGTATCTTTGAAAAAGATAAGTATAGTTTGTTATAATATGAAAGTGCAAAATATTTATTATCTATATCTATAATTTTAATCAAAATCTAAATAATTTTAATCAAAATATCATAAAAAACTATTGTTAGTTATTTATACACATTACCGCGATAAAATAACGGATAGACGGGCACAGGGCATGTCCTAACACTAGTATATTATTAAATTTGTTAAGATTATATATTTATATTTTTTGACATATAATTATTTTAAATTTTTGAAATATTAAATGTTTATATGTTTCTTTTAACACTCCAAATAGTATCGGAACAAGAACACCCAAAATAGTAGGGCGTGTTTCTTGTTTTTTCAGATTATAAAATTCAAACACCACATTTATCTCCCCTTGTGCCAAGAGTTTAGGGGAAATTCAATTTGGATTATATAATCTAAACATTAACAACACAAAGGTTGAGCATGTTTCTAACACGAATAATCAGTTTAAGAACCATAGTAACCATTCTAATACGAGTTTAGGGGAAATTCAATTTGGATTATATAATCTAAACATTAACAACACAAAGGTTGAGCATGTTTCTAACACGAATAATCAGTTTAAGAACCATAGTAACCATTCTAATACTTATTCTTGTGTTATAAGTCATTGTTAGTTGTGTCCGCTGTGTCCCAGTCAAAGATTTGGTTTTTAGATTACTTAATTGGATTGCTCCGAAACTTGTCCATAAAAAAAAAAATCAATGACCAAAACTTTCCTAAAAGGAACTTCTTATAGGACATTGCCCCTCAAAGTCTAAAATTCTATCGTTTGGATCCATTTTCATTTTTCTTTTCATTTTTCATTTTCTCGGAAAAATCCAGATTTTTTTTGGCCTTAGCTTTAGTTGGTGGTATTTTTATTTTATTTTAATTTTTGAGTTTATTTGACATATTTTATCAATGTTTACTTTGTTTTTTTTTTTTTACTGTTTTTGAAATTAAAATTCACAACTTCTGAAATGGGAGAGATTCTAATTGCTATTTATATATAAGCATATTTCGGATTTTATAATCCGAACCATGTTCAGATCCTATAATTCAAGCAAATGGTATTTTAGAAAAACATAGAGCGCGATAAACACATAAGGTGGGAAAAACAATAGCCTATTTATTCTCTTTTTTCCTATTACAAAGCATATGCATAGGCCTAAACTTATCATGACTCAGAGTACAAAATCAAATTCTGTCTTTGATCCTTTACTCATACACCTCTATCTAGACTAATGTTAACTATTAAAAGTCAGACTAATACATGTTTTTTTTCTTTCAAATGACAAATATTAGTATGTTAGTATTTTCCTCCTTGTGAGGATTTAAACCCAAGACCTTAAACACTTCAACTCAGTATTAATACACAACATTTAAATTGAATTAATCAAACTTCAAATGATCCCTTACAAAAGAGGCCTGGGAATGCGACCCTATAGCGAAAATTTTATGTCAAAATTGCAATCACTCATTTTTCTCTATCACTTTTGGTCAATAGTGTATGATCCAAAAATTACGGTTAAAGAGAACTGTTATGAATTAGACAATGAGTAGTGATATTTGAACAACCATTTGATACAACTTTTGTGACAACTTCTTTTTTCTCTTTTTTCATTGGTCAAAAACAATGGAGAGAGAAAAAGGAAGAGAGAGAATAAAAGAATGATGTAAGTATGAGAGAGAAAGTTGTCAAAAAATTGTCACAAGTGAATGTACAAATATCATTTCTCTTTGACAATTGGTGTCTTAGTGTGAACACCAATTGTTGTGGATTCGACAAATCAAATCACACCAATAAATTTAGATATGTAGATAAAATATAAGTGGCAACTAAAGTCAAAATACTCTCAAGCAATAACAACAATCTCTTTTGATTTAATCATGCATCTTCACACATTCTTGAGTCATAAATTATTCAAGAATGTGTGAAGATACATGATTTAATTCAAAGAGATTTTTCTTGTTTGATATTACTTTAGTTTTGGTTATCATTAATATTTGCTTCACACATCTAAATTTATTGGTGTGATTTGATTTTTCGAATTCACAACAAGAACAATACAATATACAATAAATATTTATTTAAAATATTTCAAAATACACACCATAATATTAACATTATTTACTAGCAGGAAGCTATCTACTTTAATTTAATTCATTTATTTTTGTTGTTTTATAATATCTATATTTTTTTTAAGAGGCCAAAAATCATTTATAATAAACAGAACATCCAAAACATAAGAAGCGTTGAGATTGAAAACATACGAAAGTCAAGAAACAAAATGCGCCAAAATAAAATGACGCTATCAACTCAACGAACACAATAATCAAAATCCAAGAGGAGATACACCTAATTGATGGAGTACTCCATTGATAGAAATTATAGGATAAACTCTTAGCTTCATTTTTAATCCAAGACCAAATCAAAAGTTCACGTTCAGTAAAAAAAAAAAAAAAAGTTCAAAAAGTTCAAAAAATCAACAAGATTATCTTTTATGTCCGTATTGATTATAAAAACAACTTGATAACACCGCTTCTAAATAATCCATAAACATGAAGACACTCCTTCGCTTTTTTTTCCCATGGTAAACCAAACTTATGAATTGATTTAAATAACTGGAGCTGTTGTTTGACAAAAAAATTATTATTGTCTAACCAAGGCAAAATATCCGATCATAACTTACAAGATACATGATTAGAAGTTTCATTTATGATAATTCCTTCCATGCACAAAGGCGATATTGCATTGCAAATACACATATCAATCAAGTTATTAATAGTTGTAAGACGACTATTTAACAATCGCCAAACAAAGAGCGAGACCTACAATGGAACCAAATTATTTCAAGAAATCTTGTACAATGGAAAATATGATATTAAATCAAATTTAAAGATAATCTCATAAGCTTCTTTGATCGAGTATAAGCCACCAGAATTACATTTCCATTGCCAAACATTTAGTTTTTCACAAAACTTAATGGAAAGCCACAGCTAACATTAAAAGTAAAGCAAACTATTGTAGATGCAATAACCTTTTTTTGTTTTGACTAAATATTTTTAAGCAAACTATTGTAGATGCAATAATCTTTTTTTTGGAGGAGATGATATCACAGTTCAAGACATGAAAGATATTTGGAATTTTTTTTAATGCAACTGTCTCAAAATTGTTACAGGTTGATTCATGCTAAGCAGTCAAAGTCATTATGTGAGAATTGAATGATGAAGATTTCCACTTTCAACCACCAATATACTGTGTAATCCCAATCCACACATGGAAAACTTCAAGATGAGTACACTACAAACAGTTTATACTATTTTGTTTGTAGAGAAATGATATTTGTACAACCATTTTTATACAATTTTTGTACAACTTTCTCTCTCATACTCACATTATCTTCTTATTCTCTCTCTACCTTTTTGTCTCTCTATTGTTTTTGACCAATGAAAAGAGAGAACAAAAGGTTATCCCAAAAGTTGTACCAAAAAAGTTATTCAAATATCACTACTCGTGTTTGTATTAACTTTCTAGCTATAGCTAGGTTATTTTATTTTACATTGGTACATCGTTTGAGACCCTGTGGGAATTTAGGGACATAATCAAACTCATGCAACAAACAAACCAAAGCTATGGAGGCTAAAAATACAAGCACTGGACCCAACATCCAAAGCATCAAAGGAATAGCAACACAAAATACCCTATTACCAACAAAAGCTAAGGTAAACCCTTTTTCCAATACACTTTGTGTGTAACCCCCAGACAAAAAATCTCCATGAGAATTCATCAAAAAATTTGCATCAATTAGAAATCCTATGGCCATTGAGCTGCATAAGAAACTAATCAACAAACAAATTGATGCTGAAGCATACTTCAAAAGGAAGATTGTATCTGATTTTGAACCAAAAAATCCACTACTAAAAAGATGGCTTGCATTGAATGCATTGTTGTTTAGAGCTGCTAAAGCCATGTTTACAAGGATTGTTATAGTTGCTGTGAGTATTGTGGTCATAAGAGTGTTCCTCATGGTTTGTACACATAGCATAGCCTTTTTATCATCACCCTGCACCATCACAAACCAATTCAAGGAACATTATTAACTATTATTGTCCAAATCATGAGTACATATTACTACCACACATTAGTATTTTTGTTTGTTAACTCGTGGTTTAGAACAATGTTATCTCGAAGTCACATCGGACCCAACTAATTCGAGACGAGTTATATAAAGGGAAAACCCTGTCTGAGACCTCTAATTTCTAAAATCAATTTCAATTGCAGTACTACACCATATTTTCAACCTATTTTCCGTTTCCAAATAGTTTCATGCGGAAATATTTGAAAACAGAAAATCGGATGTAAACAATGTGGCAGGACCTTATTTTTTCTATGTATAATGCTCAACTTAGACTTGAGATCTTACTTGGAATATTGATTTGTTTGTTTGGTCCTTTGATGATGAAAATTAATTTTGAGTGAATTGTTGTTATAATTTGAACAATAAGTTTGAGCTTAAAAATCAATTGTAGAGGAAAAAACTTCAAACTCTAGTTTCAACTTAAAATCAATTCGGGAGGCAGTCAATTCTACTAAAGAAGATACAAACATGTCAAAAAGTTGATTTTACTCATCAATTTTATCGAACTTCTCAAAACTGAAACAAAACATACAATAACATGCAATGGGTACCTGATTTACGTTAAGACCCCAAGTAGTTCTCCTTAACTTATCAATTCCATAAGTTGTGCGTGAAGGTTTGTTCTTGATGGTGTAGTAGAGAAAAGCATGGTAAACTATTGTAATGAAAAGGCTCAAAGGGACTAATATTGTATCCAAATAAATACCTTCTCCCATCTTCCTTAGTAATGAAGCAAGAAAAAAGCACCTAAATTTGGCCTTAGGGGTTGGTTTGGTTGGTAACCTTGAATGAAATGTGATGGCTTCTTATAATGGACTCTTCTCATATAGTGCAATGGAAAGCTAGCATAACGTATAATAACAAAATGAATAGTTTGCACAAGGTATTATTTTTTAATAGTAGTTAGTGCTGTACAACTTCTTTTTATATATAGTGGAAATGATACAATGGACACTAAACTTAGGGTGGGGATTGAGTCACTAGTCATACGTAACTCTCTGTTTATTGAGAATACCTTATATGCTGGGGGAAAAAATCGAATTTAAAGCAGGGAAATTAGTGACCTAACAAAATATTCACTAGCCAATGGTATTGATTAGATACATAGACTTGGGTTGAAAATTCGGTATCCGGTTCGATAACCGATTAATCTAAGCAATTTGATCCTACCATCCATTTATGATCTTATTTATGGACTAGTTCATCAATATTAGCATCGAAGGAATTGAATTTTCAAGGTCTCAAACTAACACCAATAGATCAACTCAAGTGAGTTGTTAGTTAGAGTTTGTTATTAGGTAGTTAGTCTCTCAATGTCTCATAAGCTTTATATACAGAGTATTTTATGTATTCATTTGTTAACTTGTATAAGTGGTTTATTTTTTTCTTCATTGATAGCTACTAGTAGCTTTTAAGGGATAGAGATTTATCAAGAGCTTGTATATTCATTAATTAGTATACCACCTGAAATTTAGTCTCTTTTGAAAGGGTTATCTATAGAGACTAACAAAAAAAAAATGATATTTCAACAACCATTTTATGACAATTTTTTCTTTTATAATCAAATTGTGCTTTTTTTTCTTCATTATTTTGATTTTTGTGTCAATCATAACATTTCTTTGTATACTTTAGTTGTTCAATAAGTTATCTAAAAAGTGGTTGTTGAGATAACGTTAATCAACCGAAAATACCAATAATAGCCTCTACGGTGTCGTCTCTCACGGGTAGTGCTATGCTATGATATGCTCTGGTACTTGTCAACATCATAGAAGGGTAATCAAAATGAGCACATTGCAATAGGTGTTGGTATTGTTTAATTTTTTTTGTTGTACGAAAAGTATTGTTTAATTTAAATTACACTTAATTAGGTATTTGATCTATTACGTTTATTTTATATTTTATTTTGATCCCTTATACGTTCAGAGTTTCATTTTTTGTCACAGATTTAATTTGATTTTTTTTTTTGTAGGGGAATGAGATTTAATTTGATATTTGGTCCAATTTATTTGTTTTAGGATATTTTTGTGTCTTATGAATTTTATTTTGGTCCCTAACTTTTCAAACGTTAGGATGTCATATTTTTTGTGTAAAGTTAGGGTGATATTTTATAAAGCTATGCTATAAATATAGACGAGTAATTCTACTGTCCCGCTTAAAAAATAGGGGATTAGTTGCGTTATTTTGTTGACCAATAGAAATGAGCTTCAATTTTGTTGGTGTTAACCTTTTGATTTCTAATGGAAAAGGGGTAAATATTTGTAGATATTTGTAGGTATCCCTTATGCGTTATTATTTAGTGAATTTTGAAGTATCTACACATATTTTTAGGTATCCATGGTTAACATACTTTTTTTTTATCAATTTATTTAATTAAATATTTTCTTTTTGTAATTATATAAAATTTCTAAAAATGTATTTGAACAAAGTCGAATTTGAGTTTGGCAGAACAAACTCAATTTTTTAGTTTTAAGAAATTTTTGCTCCTCAGTATTTTTTATTTAAGGCAAGCATGTGATTTAGAGGGCATGTGTGTGGGATATGAGGTACACATTGAGGGATAAGGGAGATTCTTACATATTTTTATCCTTTTTCAAGCATAAAACGTCAAATTTGTATAGTACACGCCTATCAGATCATTTCGACATATAACAGGAGAAGGAAGATTTTCTTCCTCTAAAAAAAAGGAAGATTTTCTTAGTATGATTCTGGCGACGATTCTGAGAAATCTAAGTCCATTATCTGGCCAACTATTCTATGTTATCCTTCTTTTTTAAGGGAATATTGTATGTTATCTTTTTTAATTTATGCAAATTCCACGTTATCTCTACCTAAATTAGATTGAAGTGTCCTGCAAAGGGTAACTCGGTTATTAGTAGTTATCAAGGAAATTACTCAGGCCGGGGTTCTAACTTTGGAATTATCCCGAGCTGGCGTTCTAACTTTGGAATTGTCATTTTTTTCACACTTAAAATATGTAAATTTAATTATTAAATTACTTGATAAAAAAAATTAGGCCCAAATAAAAAATTTATTTTATATTTAATAAGGTTTTTTGTCTCTAAAATGTTATTAACTTTCATTTTTCATCCTCGTATAAAAACAAATGACAAGTTTGTGTCCTTATAAAATTTTCAAATATGTAGTTTTAATTTAGAGTTAAATATATTTTTGGTCCCTATAAAATTGGAAACTATTAAGTTTAGTCCTTACTTAATTTTAATAGGTTTTCTAGTACCTACAAAAAAAATTACTTCTAATTTTAGTCCATGCTAAAATAAAGTTTGTTTAACTATCGTTAAACTCTTAAATTTTTGAACGATTTTTTAAAGACAAGTTTAGAACAATATAAAAGGTTCATTTACTAAAATTTAGAATTTTTTAACATGAAACGAATTATATATGAATTTTTTAAAACGACAAAAGTTAAAGATAAAAGTAACAAAATATGGACGTATAAATCAAATTTTGTGACAATTTTTTGCCCAAGAACTTTTAGTAATGTTCTTAACATGTCTGCAAAAGATTGTCCAAAAACTCAAGGGTTTAAGCATAAATTAAACAAATTTGAATTGAGTAGGAACTAATACTGAGTGCGGAATTTTTTTTAGGGACTAAAAGAACTATTAAAATTAAGTAAGGAGTAAACTTAAAAGGTATCAATTTTATAGGGACCAAAAATATATTTAACCCTTTAATTTATGTTCAATTCAAATTTGATTAAGTTAAGGGTTTAATTGCTTTTTAGTCCCTACAAAAAAAAATCAAATTTTGTTTTTAGTCTTCATAAAAAAAAAAAATTGACAAGTTTTATACCCTATTAAAGTTTTCAGCACATAGTTTTAGTCCCTGATAAATTATTATTTTTTTAATTATAACTAAACCTTTAAATTTTTGAATGATTTTTTATAGACATGTTAAGAACATTATAAGAAACTCTTTTATAAAAAATTAGAATTTTTAAACATTTAATGAATTAAATATGAGATTTTTATATGTCAAAATTTCAAGATAAAACTAATGATAATTTTTACCTAAAGATCAAATTTTGTTCTAATATTTTCGGAAGCACTTTTTATAATGATTTAAAAAATCATTCAAAAACTTAAAAGTTTAAGCACGATTTAACAAATTTCAATTTAACAGAGACTGAAACTACATGTTGAAAATTTTTATAGGGACCAAAACATGTCATTTTTATAATGAGAACTAAAAATAAAATTGACTATATTTACAGGGACCAAAAACTTATTTAACCCTATGATTAATTATTTTTAAACTTTTCAATTTTTTAATAATTTTTTTTACATGTTAAAAATATTATAAAATGTTTATCCTCAAAAAATGAGTTCAAAATTTAATTTCTAGTTCTAGATTTTCAGTCCTTTTTATCTTGAGCTTTTTTGGTTTAAAAGAAATTATATTCAATGTTAATTTTTTTAGTTTTGCTAAAGAATTTTTTATAATATTCTAAATATGTTGGCAAAAAGTCATTTAAATGATTTAAGGATAATTAAACAAAATTGAATTTAGTAAGGACTAAACCATTTGCTAATTTTTTTATTGGGGAACAAACATATCGCTTTTTTTATGCTGACAAAAAAATAAAAAATTGGTAATTTTGGTTGGACAATTAACTTATTTAATACGTTTATTTTATTTTTTTACTAGCGAAAAGACGGGTACGTGCACTCACATGCCCGTCTTTCCGCTCTTTTTATTGCGCTAACGTTTGAAAATTATTAACCGTGTCTCTTTATGAAATTTTGATTTGGATTAAAACTAAAAATATAAATGTTTGTTGCTTTCAAGTTATAACAAACCCAGCTAATCATGATTATTTATTTCAATGACACCAACAATATAAAAAATAAAATATAATCTAAATTTTTGTTTTTAATGACTCTAACAACGATCTTTGTTATAGAAAAAGTTGTTTAAGGATATAATTGAGATAATAAAAAAGTAAGTATAAATATGCTCATATAGTTTGTTACACTTTTTAAATGATAAAGGAAAAAAAAAATAGACATATTTATATATATTTATATCGTGTTTGTTACATTTTTTTTAATATTTAAATTTATATTTATCTATTTGTTACATGTGTTATTTGTATTCAAAATTGAGGGCATTTTTGGAAAGAGAAAAAGTCAGTCCAAAAGGGCTGAAAGATGGTGTTTTCTTTATAGAATAGTATAGATATAGATGAAACCATCAATATAACAAAATAATATAATCTAAATTCTTATTTTTTTAATGACATCAACAACAATTTTTATTATACAAAAAGTTATTGTTTAAGGGTATAATTGAAATAATGAAAAAGTAAGTCTAAATACATCCATCTAGTTGGTTACATTTTTTAAATGATAAAGGAAAAAACTGGACATTTATGTTTGTTACACTATTATTTTAATATTTAAATTTATTCCTATCTATTTGTTACATGTGTTATTTGTTTGTATTAAAAATTGAAGGTGTTATTTTTAAAAAGAGAAAAAGTCATCACAAAAACACTGAAAGAAGTTGTTTTCTTTATATGTAATATAGATAAAATGATTGTACTTGAAAAAGCACAATAAGGGATTCTAGGGTTAAGAATCGTATTCTAGGGTTTTAGAACTGATTGGATGCCTTGAGAATGTTCTCAAGGGTTGTATTTATAGCCTCCTTCTGGGCTTGTTTTAGCGTGACTTGAGCACCAAGGAAGCTGGGCTTTTGGTCTTTTTAGTCAGTTTAAGGCGGCTTTTAGAAGCGAAGAAAGGCGGCGTCCTAAGAAGGACGCGCCTGGGCCTCTAGAGCCCATCTAGAGGGGTCTAAGCCTTTCTAGAGGCTTTGAGCCTTTTTAGAGGGCTTTTAAGCCTTTAGGAATATTATGACGGTTCACAGCCCCCCAAGCACGAGTCTTGGAACAAGGCGAAGTGGTTTGTATCAGTGTGAATGATTGATTTTTGGCGTTTTCTTATTTCAGTATGCGAAGGGCGACATCTTCTTTAGGCAAGTTTAATCGTTTGTGAGATTTTGGTCGGTTCAGATTTCATGACCTTTCGTTGGTGTCAAACGCGTCGAAATCGTACAACTTTTTACCCGTGTTTCCACTTGTTTGTAGGGTTGACACAGATTCCGAGGCGACTCGACTCTTTGTATTTTCATTTCTTGTGTTTTTATTTTAAAACACTCATATTGAATATGTGATTTATCACAGACATCCTGGCGAATTGAGTTTAGCTTGCATTCATTTGGTAAGAGTTTGGTTTTTTTGATCTTCTGTGGATTTTTTTTCGGGCTCTTGGCGTTCATGTTGGTTCGATCTTTTATGATGGCACCTCGAGCATTTATTTGAGCTCGGTATTTACTAGGCTCGATGATTCTTTTTGAGGGCACCCCAAGCATTTATTTGAGCTTGGTATTTACTAGGCTCGATGATTATTTTTGAGGGCGCCCCAAGCATTTATTTGAGCTTGGTATTTACTAGGCTCGATGATTATTTTTGAGGGCGCCCCAAGCATTTATTTGAGCTTGGTATTTACTAGGCTCGATATTTGATACTGGTCCCCTCTTTGAGGGAAGACTTCTCTCTGAGAAGGCTTTGATATTGCTCCCCTCTTTGAGGGAAGGCTTCTCTTTGAGAAGGCTTTTCTGCTTGCTTTAGAGTTATTTGATTTAGGCCGTAGCTGAACTATTTTTAAAAAGTAGGATGCCTCGTTAAAAACCTGCAAAACAAATCTCAAAGGTCGATAAAGGTTAGGATAACTTAGAGTTTCATATTCTTGTTCTTAATAGCGGGGGATAATTACTTCCATATTTCATTTTGGAGTTTTGTTTGGCGAGTTCTTCCTTTTGTTTAATCTTACCCTTGGTGGGCTTGCTTGTCTTCCAAACTTTATTCATCTGAAATACAATGTTACTTTCGAACTTCCAAAATAAATAAAAGAGTTTTGATCATACTCGATCATATTCAATGGGAACTATTTTACTCTTTGTCTTCCTCCTATTTAGTTTTCCTATATTTTCCACTCCTCTTCTTCTCCTCTTCATTCTCCTACTAGATTGGAAATATCTAATTTAATTTTACTCTATTTTTTTCTTCTACTAACTTATGACTATCTCGTCCATTAACTTATCATGCTCCTATTAAATCCGAACTAAATCATTCACTCCATTATTCTCTATGTCTATATTTCCTTCTATGAAGTTGGATCTAAGTTTTCTGCACAATTTCTTTCTTCTACGTGGGTCTGGTGCTATTTAATCTATTGTTTATGTTTTACTAAACAGTTAGTTCAGTTTGCAAAGTAAATGATGTATGAAAGGGGTTCCCAGGAAAAAGAGGTGGGTCACATGTGACCTTTTAACGATACTACTCTTTACTTTCTGCCACGGGGTACCTAGAGTAGTTTAAACAATTTTTCTAATGAGAACTTGTTTTATAATCATAGTTTATTATTCTATTTCTTTTCCTATCAAATTAGGACTAGCTCGCCCACTTCTTATCAGATTACTAACTCACCTACTTCTTATTAGATTGGAACTAAACGTCCATTCACGATCGTTGCATGTTGTTGTTGCCGTGGCTGTAACTTTGCAAGACAAACTGAAATTGGTAAAATTGATTGTCTACATATTGTGTATATATGCATCGTGTCGCGTCATTTTTCGGAGGTCAAACTATTTTATTAGTATAGATTCACTATTTTATTTTACGACTGAACTTTTAATTTTTTTAAAAGAAAGTGGAAAAAGGTTCAAATACCACATTTTTAAAGATTAAGGATTCGAGGGTTAGTTATATTTAGGGAAGGTGTTAGCACCCTAAATATCCATAGTATCCTATGGAAACCTCTTGATTTTATTCAACTTTTGTGCTATAACTTGCTTGTTTAAAAATGGAATTTAAAGTAATAAAAAGAGACCTATTTATCTACATTTTTTATTGATTTGGAAGGACATAGTCCTTTACCTACGTACCCGTGAGGGATCAAAACCTCGTAGTTCGAGGTAGAAATTGACGTTTGATTGGTTGTGTGTTTTTTATTAGTTTTGAAAAAGGTTTTAAAATAAAAAGCCAAGTGGCAAATAGAATTGATTTGTGTTTTTTATATTAAAAGATGACTCAAAGTATGATTAAATGGATTAAAATTTGATTAAGAAAGTAAAATAAAAAGGGAATCACTTGATTGTAAATCAAGGTTTATTATGAAAATATTTTTGTGATTTTTGTTATTTGAATGTTTTTGTTGTTTTAGAATAATTATGAAAATTAAACTAACGGAGCAATAAAAATAAAAGCGCGTGGACTTTTGTAGTGACGTTGGATCACCACAAAATCCCTAACCTAATTTTTTTGCATTTTTTGACATATATAAAGCAGT
>Ga0315914_1006591_pt1 | contig 16397 bp, 14 predicted proteins | sample MpolenodulesMG_FD_203920 | JGI IMG/M metagenome (GOLD analysis project Ga0315914, IMG submission 203920) | Medicago polymorpha root nodule microbial communities from Los Angeles, California, United States - elongated nodules | ecosystem: Host-associated > Plants > Roots > Nodule | place: USA... | reverse complement strand
AATCAGCATCTGAAGAAGCTTTGAATTTCGCAAAAGATGTATGCACGTTGATTTCCCTCTATGAGAGTGTGATGAAGAGAGATGTTCCGATTAGCAAGCAAGTCCTTGATATTTTGAATTAAGACAAAGGACATGCGATATCGCGGAGTGTCATCCATGATAAGATTGATGGCTAGGAGGGAGTCTGAGTAGCACACCAAATCGTCCATGTTCATTCCGATAACCAGCATCAGCCTTTAGTAAATAGTTGTTAGTTCTGCCAACAAGAAGTTTGTCGAGTTCGGAATGAAACCTGAGAGGTAAAAAACGACGCTATTGCGGAGGACACCACCATAACCAGTACGGGTTGGAGTTCCTATGCAGCTGCCATCAACATTAAGAACGGAAGCTTGGTGATCTCCGTTGTTCCATTTAACAAAGCGGCCCGAATGAGCTGAACTATCGTCTCTTTCAAAGGCCAACTTGATTGCATCTGTTGAGAGCTAAGAATGTTGTTGCAAAGCCGAATCAAAGACAAAGTTTCATTATTGAGGCACGTTAAGTTTCGACGTCTCCAAACCCACCAAAGACCAGCAAGAAAAATGTGGAGTGAGAACCGTATATTCCAAAATTGACCCAGTCATAAGAAGTAGTGGCAGAGGAGAAATAATTACCTGAGAAACCAATTTTTTGCCAAACAAACCAATTATTTTACAAGTGGTAACATTCCGATTTTGAATTGCGCGAGTGTATTTTTTTTCTTTTTAAACCAACTAAAAACTTTGTATTAAAGGATTCACGGTCTTCTTTAATCAGAGTAAATAATTATTTTGAAAGCGTTTTTCAAAATAACGATTTGAATCAATAAACACATTTTATAAAACATTTTTAGGCAATGAGTTTTCAATTCAAATCATACATTTCATAAAACATAAAACAGTGTATGCATATTCTTTACTCGTAGTAATATTATTTACAGCAATGCACAAACAAAAGTAGAGAAAAGCAACACACATTTACTCGAAAAGGTTTGTTCTTTCACAACATCGCCTACTCTTGTTGCACCTAAACAATATGTGTTTGTTGTCCTCTTGATCCTTGCAGAATACGCATTGTATTTCATAGTTTCAGTCAACCCGCCATAAGAAATTTTTGATCATGGGATGCATCTTAGCTTGTCAAATGGTTCATCAATCCCCCTCTACCCTGGTTTGGCATCGAGCAGCGTCATGATCAAGTAATGTTTTATATTCACAACGAACTTAATAGTTACCATCATTCACATATTCCCATACAACCCTGTCATGTTGAACAAGGGTGTCATAAAATGTGATCCATGGAGGTAGAGTCAAAAAGAAGGCTAGTCGTCTACGTTCTCCGGCTTTTGTATTTGGCATCATTAGATTTTGACACCTATAGATTTGTGAAGATCAGGCTCATCACTTTCGATTGCTCAATATGGCGCCTAGACTGAATCTTGTTTCAATCCCAAATAAATATGTTACTACCGGTACCTATACTCCACTTAAACCCATTTTAGATTACTTAGTTTGCACTCCAAATACTCTGCATTACATAGATTGGGTTGTGTCCCAGCGTCGAGGCTAAGTAATCAGTATTAGAAAAATATTTAGTTTTGAGTAGTCTAGTGATCAAGAAGTCTAAACTTGTCCCTACAAAAATGGAGTTTCGACTTGTAAAACATTTTCAGGCTTGTTTTCCAAACATTGCCATATTAAAAAGTTTGGGGCTTTTAAACCCCATTTCACCAAAAACTATAGGTGACATGAGTCTTTCCAAAGATAGCAAATGCACTTCTAATTGTTATTGATACTTAGAAAACACATATAAATGTTTGTTATTACTAATTATAGTTTATTATAAAAATCATACACAAAATATTTTCATTGATACGTAAGTTAAATTTATTAGCTTTTCTATATCTTTTAAATAAAAGAAGAAAAATATCATATATATATTATAAAAACTTACACGAGACAATACCTATGATAAAAACAAGTTTATTGACTCAATAAATTATACATGAAAGTGCACAACAACTTCAACTATATCTTAATAATATTTTATAAACAATTTCTGAAAACTTTATTCTATATTTTCTACCTTAATATAATGTCGGCCTTAATTATCAAGTAAAAAATAAAAGACCCGTGCACGTCAAAGGGTATTTTATTAGTTTGTTATAGAAGAAACAACAAGATATTGTTAACGTTTTTTTCTTCTTCTTCTGAAGAGGTTGAAATGGAATATATTGACTCAAAAATTAGAAAATTCTAGCACAATGGGTGTGAAAAACCAGCAAAAAAAGTAGCAATTACATCAAGTAACAAAACCAAAAAGAGGCTAAAGCAACCCCACCATAAAATTATTCCCAAACAAGTTAGAGGGTTAAACCACCACATATGATAAGTAAAAGGAAAATCAAGTTGATTCGCTTTCAGACACCAATATAATTGAAACTTAATTTTGTCGAGAAGAATTTAAAAAGAGGTCTCTTTTTGAAAAAAACACCCGAGTATTTCTTTCACTCCAAAACACTCAGACACAAGTTAGCCAAATAAGATTGAAAACTAAACAAATATTTTTAGGAAAACCGCATAAATTTTCAAACTGAAGAAAATGATTTGACACATGTTCAGGAGACACCGTGATGACACCAAGCAACTTAAAGATACCACGACAAGGATTCCAAAATAAGTCTAAGGAATGGAAAAGACGATAAATATCCTTCATCTTGCCACAACCACTTACACAAAGTTGAACATTAAACTAAATATTTCTCCGAATTAAGTTGTCTATTGTAAGCAAACAGTTCCGCAGCAGACGCCTGACTAAGAGACTGGCCTTAATGGGAACCTCTTTTTTGATAAATTATTATTACAGTAACTTGGGTATATTTTATTCTTTTTCTTTTATGTAGAACTTCTTAATTTATAAGTCATTTAGAGCATTAAGTATCAAATTTTATTTCCTTCAAATAAAAAAGTGGCAAACTTTATTGATTGTGCGCCTTCAAACAATATCACGCAGCTAAATTTCTTCATGAGTTAATCATACATCTCAAATTATAAGTTATTTTCGGTATTTCACATAAATTAAGAAATGTAATTTATTGTGTAAAAAAAATTATGAGTAATTTTACAAAATTATCCTTCATTAATGATATGAGAAAGATAATATAATGAATTGAAAAAAAATGTAATAAATAGTTAATGATATAACAGAAAAATTGTCATTAACAATTCATTGGTAATGTAAAACTGTTTATAATTTGGGCCAATATTTTTTTGCAAAACGACTTAAAATTTGGGACATATGAAGTATGTTTTAAGAATTTTCAACGTCCTTTTATCTAATTTTCCACTCTCAATATGAGTTAGGAATCAAACTCATATCGATCAAGGAATATCCATCAATTACTAAATGAACCTTAAAATAACTTTTTTGTTTGTAATAGCGATTGAATGAAGAATGGAGCATGAAGGTTGGTATTTATGTTGCTAATTAATTAGTTCCATCTTAAAAAAAAAATTAGTTTCATCTTTTACTAACGCGGCTAATTAATGGGTCAAAATAGAGCTTTTGTTGTATAATAAAAAAAAGATAAATAAGGCAACTAAAAAAAAGTAACAAATTTTCATAATTTTAAAAATCAAAATTTACCAATTGTATTTTACCTAATTCCGCGTTGAAAATGATTTTAAGAAAACAGATTACGGGACCCATAAAAATCATCAAATCAAATCAAACACACACTTTCATCAAAATAGAACACGTAGCTGTCTCTTCTACAAAACAAACACACACGAAAAACAAAGAGCAAAGCAATATAAACCCAACACAACAACAATTCTTCTCCTTCACCCTACACTCTCACAAACCTTATTCTCTTCATTCCAAACATGAATCTCCCCAGAAAAACCAAAACAACAGTAACAACACAACACATACCTAGTTGAAACAAATTGTGTTTGTGTTTTTCTTCTACCATGTTATCTTACAAATTCATAATCCTTATTCTCCTCACACCTCTCATTCTTTTCATATTTCGATACCTATTATTCAAAACTGGTTTAATACACACAACAAAAAAACTCCAAACAAAACTACAAGATTTTTTTTATCTCTACCAATACCTTAAAGTCCCCGAACTAAACCAAACCATGCAACGGAACATGTTCTATCGTAAAGTCTCGCTTTATTTACATTCTCTTCCTTCTCTTGAAGATTCCGACTTCACCAATCTCATTACCGGAAACAATCAAAACGACATCGTTTTAACACTAGACTCAAATCAAATCATCGAAGATCGGTTTCTCGGTGCTACGGTTTATTGGTTCTATAAAAAAACCGAATCAAATCAAACTGGTGCATTTGTTCTCAAGATCAGAAAAACCGATAAACGCAGAATACTCAACAGTTATCTTCATCATATCACAACCATGTCCGCTGAAATAGAATACAACGGCAAACGTGATTTACGTTTGTTCGTTAATGTTACCGGAGGTGGTGGAAGGAGGTGGAGGTCGGTTCCGTTTAATCATCCATCAACATTTGAAACGATGTTGATGGAAACTGATTTGAAGAACAAAATCAAAAACGATCTTGAATCGTTTTTGAAAGCTAAGAATTATTATCGGAGACTCGGTCGTGTTTGGAAACGGAGCTTCTTGTTATACGGTGAATCCGGTACCGGAAAATCTAGCTTTGTTGCAGCCATGGCGAATTTTCTTTGTTATGATGTATATGATATTGATCTCTCAAAAATTCAAAGCGATTCAGATTTGAAATTTCTCTTGCTAGAAACATCACCGAAATCGATTATCGTTGTTGAGGATCTCGATCGGTTTATAACGGCGGAAATGGAATCTCCGGCGACGGTTACGGCGGCGGGGATTCAGAATTTCATGGATGGAGTTATGACATCGAGTTACGCCGAAGAAAGAATAATGATTTTCACGATGAATAGTAAAGAGTTTATTGATCCGAATTTTCTCCGACCGGGTCGTGTCGACGTTCATATTCATTTTCCGGTGTGTGATTTTTCATCTTTCAAAGCTTTGGCAAATAGTTACTTAGGTGTGAAGGAACACAAGCTTTTTCCGGCGGTGGAGGAGATTTTCCGGCAGGGAGCGAGTTTGAGTCCGGCGGAGATAGGTGAGTTGATGATTGCGAATCGGAACTCGCCGAGTCGGGCTATTAAATCGGTTATCGGGGCATTGCAAATGGACGGTGATGGAAGAGGGTGTGGGGATATGATCGTACGGCAGATAGAGGATGATGACGTGGAAGATGAAAGTAACCAAGGTGGTCTTTGTGGTGGTGATGGTTTTTCTACGGTTAAGGATTTGAAGAAGATTTATGGTTTGCTTAGATTAAGGAATGTTAAGAGGAATAGGTCGGGTAATTTATTGGTCAATGATGAAGGAAGATAATTTGGATTTTGTTTATAGAATGAAATTAGGTAGTGCATTTATTGGTTAGAGACCAAATTAAAATGTTGATATTGGTCTTTTAGGAAGGAATCATTTGATTGGGATGCTTTAGGTGAAAATGTAAAATATTAGAGTTAGAATTTAGAATTAGTTATGGTTAAGAATGGTTAATTGCTATGGGTAAACAAATAGCAAAGGAAAACTTTTCTTTTTTATGTGTATGATTTTTTGTTTATAATAGCATAGGAGAACTTTGATTTATAGTTTGGATGATAAAAACCATAATGTATAGTTTTTTTAATCATATTCATTAAATAGACGGTATTTACTTGGCGAGAATGCAATAGAAGTGTTGAATGACTTGTTAATTTCAACCTTACCCATGGATTATTGAGATTTTGTTGTTTTAGAGGCCCCTACTAGTGAACACAATAGTCTCATTTTGCTGATATTTTTGAGACTTGCATGCCTAATAATGTTGATTTAATTGTTTAATTTTTTTCCCTTTTGTCCTCTTTTATACCAATTTTTTTTCAGTTTATTATTTCTTTCTTTTTCATTCATTGTTTCCATTACGAGTACATAGGATTCATAAGATGGAAGGACAATTCGAGTTATCATTTTTTCTTTCTTTCTAGGTAGTAAGATACTACCGTTTTCTTTTTTCTTTTTTAAGATGATTGCATGTTTAATTTGCAGTTGAAAGAAATCCTTGAGCATCATAAGTTTCAATTGCTACCATCAAACACACATTTTAAACATTTTACCCTTACATATGCCTCATACTTGAGCATGTGTGATCATCATAAAACTTTATCGTTGATAGCCAAATATACATTTAAGCATTTCAATTACATGCCTCTTATTTGAGGGATTATGGACCGTCATAAGATTTTGGCTTAGCCCGAATGAAATTAAAGTTTTTTTGAATAAACTAAAATGAGATTTTGTGCTTTTTTCGTATTTGGGTATCACTTCCACATGCTCTCAATTAGGTCAAGAACCATCGGATTGAATATGATCCAAGTATGTTATTAGGTATGCGAACCCGATTAGAAAACCTAGTTGAAGGGCCTCAATGTCACAGGCAAGAATCCCGCTTGACTAAAAGAAAATTGAGAGCATAAAATGATGAGATCATAAAGAAAAAAATCAAGTAATTCACTCAATCTAAACCTTAAATACATTGACCTTGCGAACAACAAAGCGAATCATATCCTTCTCTTAATCTTACTCTCTTGCTCTTGATTATATTTTTTTTTTTAAGAAGGTAGAAGTTAAGATTAAGAGAGGGAAGCAGAGGAAATTGGAAAAGGGATGATACATATCCTGAGCACAATATAGTGTCGGAAAATGTCACAAAAGTTCTATGCTGAAGCAATACATATGTATATTTGAACCCAAAACTATATATAAATGTTCACTTCAACTTCATATATTTGTTATAACAATAAACAAAACTTTTATTCTATTTCTTCTAGTATGACATGTTGCTTCTCTTTGAAGATCAGTTTCTGTTGCTTTCCTCTATCTATATGAATATTTATCCCATTAATCTTTATGTGGTTGGTGATTGATTAAGAAGTTTCAAAATGGTGCTTTCAGAATTTGAACATTTAGTTTTGTAAATAAAAATTGTTTTTTGTCACAATCTCTATTGCAATTAACAAAATTTTACTGTATTTAAGGGTTTAGACTCTTAGATCGGGTATACTTTGTGAAAATGTTTCCTATTTTTTGAAATTTATGTTCATTTTAACAAGCAATAATAAGAAAATGTGAGATTTTTGAAGTGAATTGTGATAGAGAAAGAGATAAAATGCTAACCAGCTAGAAATGATGCGTTTATATTTTTTATTTTTTTGGGTAGGCGGTGTTTTACCCCCGAACCTTGCATATATTATATGCATTGTCTCTATCAACTGAGTTAAGTTCACGATAACATGATGTGTTTGTATAAATATAGTATGGTAAACCATCAATTATTATTATGTTTTTGAACAACAAATATAATTTTAATTAATGATAGGATTAAATACAAGTGGTAGTAATCCACCAATAAATACAAGTGGTAGTAAATCATCACTAGAAAATAAAATACGAGTAGTATTCCAACACAAAATCAAAGCACTAAAGCCTTTAATAAAGCCTACAAAACACCCAAAATCAACAATACATACAAATCAATGAAAATGAAAACCATTCGTAAATTTATTTATTTTTATTTTCACCGTCATTTCTCTTGATCGGAGCTCAGTTGTCGGAACACCGCCGATCACCAAAAATTTTCCACCAAAAACAAAATCATATATTTGCAATTCTCACATCTCTTCAATAAGGAAAAATTACATTTTCATTTCTATTTAAGAAAAAAAAACAAAACCAAAGTTAAAGTACCATATGTCTCACTCTTTTTGAACAATCCATACGTCTCACGTTATATGTTTTTTTTCTTTCAAAGTATGTCTCACGTTATATGTTAGCAATGACCAATATTCAATTCAATAACAATAAGAAATAATATCAAGATTGATAATACCTAAAATATGGATCACACATGAAAATGTAAGGCATTTGGTCGTCCAAACAAACGAACTTTTAATTTGTCACCATTCAGGATAATAGCTCTACGGGGAAAACACGTATGTTATAGTCATATAATAGAGAAATTTGATAGTGATGTATAAATTTGAATGTCTCTTTTATATTTGAATTTTTCTCAAGGAATATACAAGTTTCAGAAATTAGGTGCCTTCGAAATTTCACAACTTAGCACGTCTATAATTTGGAAGAGATTTGGTAAATGCGTGGCTGCAAGCCCATTATACACTTGTACCATTAATTAATTATTATTGTTATTATTATCATAATTTTACAAATAACTTGTAAATTTGAAACTTTGAGAGACGTCTTCTTTCTGCCAAATAATAATGTTTACTAAGAAATAAATGCTGCACACAATAATGGTGAAACTTCATGGCTGCAGAATAGAGGGACCGGGATGGATGATTTTTCATTTTTATAAGGAAAATATTTTGTGTACAACCTAGGCCTAAGTTGGTTTATACACGTTAAAACAAAGAGAAAAAAAGAGAGTGGTAGAAAGAAAACTAAATGTTAAATATGTGTATGAAATTAGATGTGTTTATTTATCATCGTTGTTTTTAAAATTCAATTTAGGTGGCTAGTTGTTATTGCTTAGTGGTATTCTTTTTAATTTTATTTTTTTAAGGATATAGTGTTCTTTTTAAACATAATTTTTTTCAACTTGTAAATATTTACGTGCATTTTACATTTTTTTTAACAAAAGCAAATGTATGCCATTTCATTGATAATCAAAGAGTTATCATGAAAAATTAAGGGGCTATGATGAGATAAGGAAGATCTAACTAACATATGAACAACGTTGTTTGCTTGCCTCCAAACAGGACTAACAACAAATATATTATGATATAACAAAAGATCCTTACATCTAGCCAGAATGTCGCCAATCTCATTGTTAGGAACCTGAAGCGAATTAATAATGTCAACGATAATTTTTCAGTCAGACTCAAAAATTACGGATGACATATTTTGAGCTATGGCAAACATGATGGCCTCATACAAATCAAGGGCTTCGGCTTCTGTAGGGAGCGACAGCTGGTGGATGAAATTCGACACTCCCGATACTAAGTGACCAAGAGAGTCGCGGAAGCAAAACCCATAACCTGTGATGACATTCTTTTGGAAGAGTGCACAGTCATAGGGATGGCAATTGGACCCAGATCCGATGGACACCTGCAAAAAATACCCGCTACCGGTAGGGTAAAACTCCGCTTTCTTGGGTACGGGCATGGGTATGGGTACCTGCAAATTTGAATGGGTATGAGCACGGGGATGGATACTACCCAACCCCGCAACCCGCATATATGTATTTATATAATATGATAAATTATTTATTTATTTATTTTTGGTGTACAATTAATTAATTTATTTAACTACTTAAGTCTAACCCTAAACCTAAAACAACTTAATACAACTTAATAAAAAATTTAGTACCAATTTATTATGACTTTAACATGCAAGTAAAATTGCATTATAAATGTATGTATTGTAACACGATAACAAATTTGAAAGTTCTTTAAAAAAATAACAAATTTGAAAGATTTTGTTTTACAAGATAACAAATGTGAAAGATTTTTTGAATAACAACAAATTTGAAAGTTAGTAACAACGTCGTCACAACACATATTAATGGTATGAGAAAAAATTTAAAATGAGATAATTTGTTGTAGAAAATATTTTATCAAGTTTTTTTAAACAATAATGTATTAATTAAATTGTTTTTTTTTATATTTTGACGGTAAGTTATTTTATTTTCATTTAAACCACTAATAGTGTGAGATCATAAAAATTGGTAAAATTCAAAATCAAATTTGTATATTCATCATTTTGTGGTGTTAAGTATAAATGTATGTCCCCTCATAAAAAAAAGGTATAAATGTTTGTTCTACAAGACAAATAAGCATTTTATAAGATGATAGTTTATTAATTGTCAGACTATGTGTGCTAGCTGCAATTCTAATTATGAGGACCTGAACCACATTTTCTTTGAATGTTCTTTTGCAATTCAGGTGTGGAAGTCAGCTGGGATGTGGTTTGATGTCCAACATGCAGCTATGCAAACCGATTCTGCTGTCGAGGCCATTTTCTATTTGCTTCGTAACTTGTCTGTGAAACTTAATCAACGTTTTGCTGCTTTATGTTGGAGTTTGTGGAAGCACAGAAACCTTAAAATTTGGGAGGATGTTACTGAGCTTAGTGCTGTAGTTGTTGACAGAGCTCGAGTTAGATGTTACAGTTCAGCAGCGCATGTCACAGCAAGTTGCTGGCCAGCAGCTGCCTTCTGTCACGGTTCAGCAGACCATGTTGCAGCAATAGAATGCCCATATAAGCACTGTTGTTCAGCAGTGGAAACCGCCAAGTCTCGGGAGGTTTAAGTGCAACGTTGACGCGGCTTTTTCGGAACAATTTCAAAGGACAGGTATAGGGGTTTGTTTACTGGATGACACCGGAACTTTTGTGTGAGCCAAAGTGCTGCAATTTGATTATCTTTACCCCGTGGCTGTTGGTGAAGCTTTGGGCCTTTTTCATGTTATTCATTTGATGCAAGATATGCAATTTAATAATATTGATTTTGAGCTCGATTCGAAGGTTACGAGGGATGCTTTCAATTCACGCCATACAGACAATAAGAGTTTGGAAGCATTATGAAGGCTTGTAGGGAGATGTTCTCTGCACATTTTACAAACTCCAGGGTGAAGTTTATTACGAATGCGACGACTCATGCCTTAGCAAGAGAAGCAATTTCCTTGACTAGTCACACCATTTATTATGTTATCCCAAGTTGTATCGACTTCATTATTATTAATGAAATGCTATAAGCACCTTTCTCTCAAAAATAAAAAAAAGTTTATTAATTGTCAGCTAATTTTTATCGATCGGAGCATAAGTTGTTTTTCAATTTTTTAATAAGTGGGAGTTTGTTGTTTCGATTGATTATCCCTGATCCAATCGAGTTTGTGGATTTGTTGTGTGCATGATCCCCCCCCCCCCGTTTTTTATGAGTATCAAAGCAAACAAGGATTCTATGCCATTTTGGTATGGAAAGTCGCCGATTTAGTGTTTAAAGGCAGCGATATGCTATATCAATTTAATAATTGTGTATCAATGGTATCCTAGTTTGTATGGATATCATTTTGCCATTAGTATAAGGAATCTAATTCCTTTATTGATGAAGATTTGACTATTACATATTATTGTCCTGCGAATGGCAATTATATATAGCGATGGTGGAAAAGTTATATGCATCAGTCAATGAAAAATACAACAACGATTGCCAAAGTAGCTATTTTAACACTTGTTTTTCTTTTTATGTTCATGGAAAATTTGAATATTAATGGTGATGGTGGTGCGTCCAGCAATCACAGAAACAAATGTTTTCATTGGTAGAGTGGTGTCCATGGCTACTTGACAACAACATGAAGGTGACGGTGGGTGAAGATCATGTAGTTATTCCGATGACTAGGACAAAAATATGGGTCCAAGTTCATCAACTCCTGTTTGGTTTCATGGACGTAAGTATAGGCACATTGGTGGGAAGTCACATTGGCAAGATGGTCAAATACGACAAGGAGAACAATTACGGCTCATGGAGAAAGTAGAAAGTACATGAGAGTCAAGTTCGAGATTGATATTGAAGAACCTTTGAAGCAAGATCCGGTAATTGAATGTGAGGAGTGAGATGATATAAAGCTCATATTCAAGTACGAAAAGTTAGGTAAACCATGTTTTATGTGTAACTCAATAGGTCATTCTGAAAATTTTTGTAAAAAAGAATATGAATCAAGTGAAAAAAAAGGGTGTGGAAGAAAGTGGGGGGTGGTGGTAAACGGGCGATTAAGTGGCTAGTAGGTGACCGGAGTTCAAATTCCGGTGGCCGGAAAGAAAAAGGATCGTTTTTTAATAATAATCAAAGCAGTCAATTAAATGCATGTGACAATTATGAAAACTCTAACCAGAAAGTTTATGATTGAATTAAAGTCAATGTTGACACGCGTATAAGAAACTTAACTTTTTATAAGTTTATGGAGTGTCAAAGGTCCGATTAGTCGGATTAATACGTTGATGGATCGTAATTGACCCATGTACTAATCAGGACCAATCATACCTTTGACACTCGGTAAACTTATAAAAAATTAATTTTCTTGTACGCGGGTCAACATTAACTTTAATTCGACCATAAAAAATTTGTGGTTAGAGTTTCCATAACTGTCACCTGTATTTTATTGATTGCTTTTACTATCATTAAATGATGATCTTTCTTCTTTCTGAAAACCAGAATTTGAACTCCGGCCACCCACTAGCCACTTACTTGTCGGTTTACCACCATCCGTATAGTTACTTTCAGCGCGGAGATAAGGTCCCCACTTTCTTCCACCTTTTTTTTTACTTGATTCATATTTTTTTTTGTACAATTTTTTTTGTATGACCTATTAAGCCACAAATAAATCAGAGTTTACCTAACTTTTTGTACTTGAATATGAGCTTTATATCATCTCCCTCTTCTTCAATCACCAAATCTTGCTTCAAAGGTTCTTCCATATCAATCTTGACCCAAACTCTCATGTACTTTTTCCATGGACCGTAATTATTCTCCTCATCATATTTGACCATCCAGCCAATGTGACTTCCCACCAATGCGCCTATACTTGCATCCATGTCATCTGAATAACTACATGATCTTTACCCAGTGTTACCTTCTTTAAGATGATCATGTTGTTGTCAAATAGCCATGTACTACCATCAAGAATTCTTTCAAGATCACCTTTGTGGAACAACTGGACCATGAATTTATTGTTATCCATCTGGATAAAATCCATTTGTTTCCATGGTTACCAAATTGGACCTAACCTTTATTCGATTGTGGATAAATGAATTGGTTTATTCACCACCACTCTACCAATAATAAGGCACAAGTCAACATGTACATTTTAATATAATCTGCATTATTTTTATTTTTTTGAAATTTTAACTAAACATAAATTGAATGTCTAGATCCGTGTCTATGTTTTTAAAATTTAGTGAATATTGTAAATAGAAATCAATATACATTTTTAATGAATATTGTAGATGAGTTATAAATGTAATAACTAATAAGTCATAGTCACAGTGAAACATGATAACAACTGTATTCAGTTCTTAGCACATAAAGCAAGACCAGATGAAATCAATTAGGCCTCACCATCATTAACCACAAACATACATTTGTCACACTTCTTGTTTTTTTTTCCCAAACTTCAAAATCAAATACAACTTAATCATTAGATAACAACATCAACAAGAGCATGAAGACAACTTCTTTATCTCACTAATTTCCAATTCAGCACCTGAAATTACATCAATCTTAGAACCTTTTAGTGCAATCCCCTTCACATTACCACATTCCAATGCCTTTTTAGAAACTACACTATTAATCTCTTCTAGCAATTTGAGAAATGCACTGTCCACATTCACACCAGTAAGAGCTGAAGTCTCTGAGAAGAATAAGCCTTGGTCTTCTGCAAACTCAACTGCATCTTCAGTAGGAACCATTCTCAAATCAACAAGGTCACCTTTGTTACCAACTAGCATGATCACAATTGAGGTATCTGCATGTGCTCTAAGTTCCTCAACCCATTTAGCAACATGATCAAAAGATTGCCTTTTGGTTATGTCATATACTAGCATGGCTCCTAATGCACCTCTATAGTATGCACTTGTTACTGCCCTGTACCTATATCAGCAACAAAATTTACATGTATACATAATATTTCAAAAAAATTTATCTGCAGTCTACACTTAAAATGATCAAGTGTTATTTTTTGATTTAGCCAGGGCATATTCCGCATACAACTACAGAGACTAATTCTACGATATAAGTTATAACTGATATTTATTTAAGATGCCGATCTCGCCCAACATTTTTGCTTCTTCATAAACCTAAGTATCGAACATTTGACCACATACTTAAAAGACTAAATGTCAATAATTTGTGTCATTGGTAAATGATCAAATGTTATCGGTATACTTTTTATATAAATATTTTATAGTTACTCCGATAAAGTATCTAAACACCGACTAATCTCCTTATGAGAATTTGTTGTGTATATAAGCTATATTCTTTCATTTTAATTTTTAACCTAATTTCTTCGTATGCAAGAGTCAATAATCAAACTTCTGATCACTTACTTAAGTTACCTGAGTCTCGTGCCACTTGTACCAAACTCATGTCAGTGTGTTATTAGTATACTTTAACAATAAGTTCTATTTTTTGAAAATGTACTTCCCTTTACCATTAATGCACACCCTGAACAATTTTCAATCCATTGGAATCTAGTCACCTATCTTTTCTAAAGCAGGGTATAATCTGCTAAGAAGCAATGCATTCATCCAAAACTGTTCACTGTCTCATACTTAAAACCCCTTCCAGAACATTAATATGACATAATGTACTTTTTTGCAATGTATGTTTCTTACGTCAAAATGGTATGTATGAAGCTTAGAGAGTCACCAATACCACACTAATATTGCAATAATAATAATAATTAAAAAATAAAAATAATTAATAATTAAATGTTACCACATGTGTCGGTGTCATAATCAGTACCAGAATGCTGATTTTTAACTTAGGACCATTATGTACCATTTTGAAACTCAATGTAGTTCAAGGGAAATAGAAAAGAACTAATAAAAGTAAACAAAGAAAGAAATCAAACACAGAAACAAAAATGAGAGATGAGAGAAATGAACCTTTCTTGGCCAGCAGTATCCCAGATCTGAGCTTTAATTACTTTACCATTAATAGTGACAGTCCTTGTTTGAAATTCAACTCCAATAGTTGACTTTGAGTCAAAGCAAAACTCATTCTTTGAAAACCTTGATAGTATTTGAGTTTTTCCTACTGCTGAGTCACCAATGACAACAACTTTAAACACATAATCTATTTTCTCTTCCATGTCATAATCTATTTTCTTGTGTCCATTCTCTTGCTTCTTCTCACCCTGGACCATTTTTCTTCACAAGACAATGTGAACTAGGTTCTTATAAAACCTTGAACCTTGGTCTTAGTTTTTCACAACATGTTAAAATATAATAATTTGGTATGACTTTAAATGTTGGTCTTAGGAGTCAGTAGAAGCATGTAAGGGAACAGGGAAAAGGTAGGAAAAAATATGAACAAGACAAGACCAATGTTGAAACAATTTTAATAGTGGTAAAAGAATAGGCAAGGAAGTGGGGTCTAGTCTGTGTCTATGCTTTTAATACTATGCGACATAATTATTGGACATTATTGCTTTCATACCATCTTCTCATGATATATCATGTCATATTTATAACTTCGTTATATTTGTTGTAGAATTGGATTCAGATCTTTAAGTAATATTAAGTGTATCTTTGGTATCATGATGATTCTGACATACTTATCATGATATTAAATATAAGTTCGGTTTTGTGGATGTAAAAAAATTGAGTAGGATGAGATACTTCACTAAAATTGGTCAATCATATTTTTTTAGTAGAGATGAGTTGTTAAGTAGGTGAATATGTATGATAGAAGAATATGACAGCATGTTGTTAACTATATGTTGGAATCACATTCCTTGTTGTTATAGCAGGGTGTTGGAGCTGATCTAGGTCATTCAATTATAAATTGATGGCTAAGATTATTTTACTGTGTGAAACTGTGATTAAAATCTGGATCGACTGATCTCATATCTACGGTTGAGATGTGCTAAAGCGTGCAACTGCATGTAATATTTGTAGCAGGAAATCCTAATCCCTATATGTTTGGCAACACGAAGAATTTGTCAAACGATGAGTTGCTGTAGTTTTATAGAAGCTACATAGGGTAGCTTCCAAATATGCATGATCTAATTATTTTTTAGCCAAAAAGAAAAGGAAATTGTAAATACAAATTAGGCAAAATTTTCCAAAAAGCTCTATGTAGTGGTTTGGTTTGGCTGAGGTTGAGGGAACCAAGAATCATAAAAATAGTTAAAGTGTCTATCTTTGGTAACTTTGTTCTAATTCGTGGCGCAATCCAAGGACAAATATATTGCTTCTCTTTTCCATGATTCTTTCTCCTAATAATATTGAGTCATATCTCACATTGAAGTCAAGAATTTCTAAAAACTATATATTAAATTCATGTACATTACATCAGGCCAGTTAAAAAAGTCAACAGATTTTGGCATGAAATGTGTTATGCTTATTTAGATGATGCTATATCAGTTGTTCAAAACATGGAACACAAATTCATTGAACCCAAAGAAAGAAAGGAATCCAAAACCTGGTTGTATAATGATGTATAAAAAGGAAGAAAAACAAACATTTATGATGCAAATGTTTTTCAAAGACTTGATGAATGTCACGAGCAGCCCA